>Ga0074046_10000033_pt1 | contig 114869 bp, 102 predicted proteins | sample BogForMeECP23OM3_FD_94441 | JGI IMG/M metagenome (GOLD analysis project Ga0074046, IMG submission 94441) | Bog forest soil microbial communities from Calvert Island, British Columbia, Canada - Bog Forest MetaG ECP23OM3 | ecosystem: Environmental > Terrestrial > Soil > Wetlands ... | reverse complement strand
TCGGAGCCCTCCACGAAGTAGGGCGTCCATCCGTAGCCCCGTAGCAAGTTCTCCAGTTCTTCGTGTGTAATGCGCGCCAGCAGAGTGGGATTGTTAATTTTATAGCCGTTCAGGTGCAGGATGGGCAGCACCGCCCCGTCGCGAATTGGGCTCAGAAACTTGCTGATGTGCCAGGAGGTTGCGAGGGGGCCGGTTTCAGATTCACCATCGCCGACCACCGCCGCGACGATCAACTCTGGATTGTCGAACGCTGCGCCGCAGGCATGGGAAAGCACGTATCCCAGTTCGCCTCCTTCGTGAATCGAACCGGGAGTTTCCGGAGTGCAGTGGCTGCCGATTCCGCCAGGAAAGGAGAATTGTCTAAAGAACTCGTGGAGTCCAAGCTCATCTTCGCTCTTTTCGGGATAAATCTCCGAATACGTTCCCTCGAGATACCCAGGGCCTAGGACGCCTGGCGCGCCGTGCCCAGGGCCAGCCATGAAGATCACGTCGAGATCAAGCTTCTTGATGAGGCGGTTTAAATGGATGTAGGTGAAAGCGAGGCCGGGGCTGGAACCCCAGTGTCCGAGCAGGCGGTTCTTAATATGGTCGGGCTGCAACGGCTCTTTTAACAAGGGATTCGCCTGGAGATAGATCATCCCGAGCGCCAAATAATTGCATGCCCGCCAGTATGCGTGGGTCTTCCTAAGTTCCTCAGAGGTCAACGGTGTTCCTTGCACCGTGGAGCGCGCTTTCCCATACGCACTCAGAGACTGCGGTGCGGGTTCTTCAACTAGTACTCTCGACGCCATTTTGGGGCTCCTTACGTTTCCACTCTGCGTGAGGCAGATCGCGATTTTTCCGAAAGCACCCTCACCACTGGTAAAGGTGGGTTTGGAATATAGGCCGTGCGGATCTTGCTCAGTCGTATTTAGGCAAGCGGGGTGCCATTCGCGAACAACGAGAAAACAGGAGCTTCCAGCACTTGTGCGGGGATTCGGGTGCCCGAATGCAGGCAGCACGCCCGGAATCGGGCTCTCTGGTGATGCGAAAGGATCTGCTGAGTCCTCTCTATGTTCTTCCGCAGAACGCACTTGCGCGAACAGCCCGATGCGAGGGTCCGATAGCCACTCGAATGCATTGGCCAATCGAGCATTGCGGACGAAAGGATGACGCAAGTGACTGAAAGGAAAAGTACGATGTGGCAAAAATCTCGAAACTGGAAGGCAAAGGTTGGTCTTGCATTGGTCCTGGCGATTGTCGCGTGCTCTGTGACGCGCGGACAGGACGTGAGAACGAACTATATGCCAGGAACTGATTTTTCGAAATATCACACCTATGCATGGGTCGACGAGGTAAAGGGCGTACCCCGAGTAGGTGGGCAGCCCGACCAGATCCTGGACACCCAGGTCAAGCAAGCGGTCGATTCCCAAATGGCGGCCAAGGGCCTAACCAAGGTGGTTGACGGCGATAAAGCTGATTTACTTCTTGGCTACCAACTCGCTATCGATCGGGAGAAGCAACTAAACGGCTTCGCGAACGGCTGGGGAGGCGGGGGCTGGGGCGGCTGGGGCCCATGGGGCGGCGGCCTCGATTCCTTTTCGGCCACTACTTCAACCATTAACATCGGGACTTTCGTTCTTGGCATGTATGACCCTGCTGCAAAGAAGCTCATTTGGATAGGTGCTGCCCAACATGCGATTGAACCCAGCAAAAAACAGGAGAAAAACCAGGAAAGGCTCAACAAGGGAGCGCAAAAACTGCTGAAGAACTTCCCTCCCGGATCCGGGAAGTAAACACCTCCGATCTGGGACGCTCGCGGTAAACGTGTTTGATCGGGGAAAGAAGCGGTTGATCTGGCGCGGAGAGGCCAGCAAGACCATCGACCTCAAGAAAGACCCGGATAAGAATTACGCGAACCAGCTGCAGGGATCGGTAGCCACAGCTGGTTCGCGAACACCGCCATCAGAATCGTCGGATTAATACCTGAAAATCACCGTGAGTAGAGACTATCTAGCGCCGACTCATTGAATAGCGATCATAAGCATGCATCGGCCGCATTTATTCACTTTCTAAAAAATCTGCTTGATCAGAAACCGAGTGTCCTGACAGCGATTACACGGAAACAGTTTCCTCGGTTCAGTCTTGTCGTATGGAGAACACGATCTTCCAACGGCGCTTCATTTGCTCGGGAATCTCCTTCAGGTTGGAGAATTCAATCCTGTGTGTTGTGGCCAGTCGGGGTGGTGAGTGCTGTGTTCGCTTTTCGAACTATGAGGCCGAAACCACGAGCGCTGGCATCGTGCTGAAGGGCGGCAAGTTCCGCATGTCCCCTGGAGGTGTTGCCGAGAAGCAGGTCGAGTTCGCCGAGAAGGATCCGCAGCTTGAACTCGTATTCCAAGTAACCCGATTTTCGTGCGCGGGTCAGGGCGGCTTCGAGTTGTCCCCGAAATTCGGGGGTGTGTAATTTTCTTGCCGCATTCTCCTCCGCGATAGCAATTCGGGAAGAGGCGATCAGGATGTCGAACTGCAAAGGGAGATTGGTAGCATTCTTGGCAAGTTTCCGGGCTTGGTCCACGGCCTCACGTGCTTCCGGGATTTTATTTCGAACAAGAAGCGACCGCGAGAGAATGACGAGAGCGATGGCCAGGTCAGGTCCAGACTTTTCCATCCGAAACTCCTCGGCTGCGTCCCGCGCTTGTTTTTCGGCTTCCGCTGGCTTGCCCTCTTCGAGGGACAATTGAGCAAGATAAATGCCGCTTGCGGCCGCGTTGTGTTTCTCTCCGATCCTCGTACGGATCGCCAGTGCCTCTTCCTGCTTTTGCCGTGATGTCACCAGGTCGCCTTCGGCCTGGAACACTTCTGCGAGCCCGGAAAGATCGTAGGCAACACCACGCTGGTAGCCGATTTTTTGTTTAATTTCGAGCGATTCGGCGTATTTGCTCTTTGCAGCGGAAAGATCTCCCATTTCGTATAGCAGGATGGCTACATTGCCCAAAGCAGTTCCCGTGGCACGCTGATCGCCGGTTTCGCGAAAGATGACCAGCGATTCCTGGTTGAGCTTGAGAGCTTCCGCGAGGTGGCCTTGTGCGTCCTCTACGTTGGCGATGTTGCCCAGGGCGCCTGCCGTGTTGGTTTTGGATCCGACTTCGCGTTGAATTTCCAGCGTCTGTTCGTAGAGGCGCTTCGCCTGGTCGAGTTCTCCGCGTTCGTAGTGAATAATGGCCAAGGAATTCAGAGTGATTGCCGTTCCGCGGCGATCTCCGATGCGACGAAATATTGCCAGCGCCTGCTCGCATTCCTTTTGCGCGCGGGAGTAATCACCCATCTCGGCAAAAATGGTGCCACTGGCGCGTAGCGCGGAACCGACTCCCTGATCGTCGTGCGCCGCGGAAAACAGTTCCTGAGCTTTTTTCAAGGTGGCAATTGATTCGTCTCTTTGTCCAAGGCGGCGAAGCGCCCAACCTTCTCTGATCGCGGCACGCGCCACGACCATGTGCGCGCCAACCAATTCAGCGCTCTGGCCGGAACGTTCGGAGAACAGTTTGTCCTGCTCGAAATCACCCAGGGATTCAAAGGCAACAGCCGCGGACAGATCGATCCGCGGATCGCGGCTGACCAGAGGCGGAAGCCTGCGCAAACGTTCGATGGTCGCCAGCGCCTCCTTGCTTTTTCCGGCGGAAGTTTGCGAGTCGGCGAGGCGCAGACCGTATTCCACATTGTCTGGAAACAAGGTGTAGAGCTCCTGATAGGTGGCAACGGCCTTGTCCCAGTCCCGAAGGGTTTCCCAATATTGAGCGGCAATGGAGAGACGATCCTGCCGTGAAAGGTTTTCGGAAAGATCAAAGGCGCGCTTCGCGGAGAGTCTTGCCCGCTCGTCGTAGCCGAGAGCCGACCAGGTCTGGGCTAGCGCCGAATGTCCTAATGCATAGGAAGGTTCAAGGGCGACCACTCTGCTCAGGAGTTTTTCCGCTCCCGCTGCATCATACGAGCGCAAACGCAAGAGCCCTTCGGAGTAGAGACGCGCGGCGGCCGGAGTCGAGGGCAATGCGGCTTGCAGTTCGCTTTCTTCCGTGCCCGAAATTCCGGGGACGCCCAGCTTTTCGCGAAGCTGCGCTCCCGAACGGGAGACTATGGCAAACAGATCATCCGAAGTTCCCGTCTGCGCAACGGACGCCAAGGTTTCGCCGGTCGCTGCGTCTTGCGCGCGAAGATCCAGGCGAATTTGCTTTCCGGAAGTCCGGTTCAAATCCACCAGAGAACCGGAAATGACGACATCGCTGCCCAACCGGTTTCGAATTTGCGAAAGCGTGGACTCGGAGAATCCAGCTGCGTCCGGCAAATGCAAATCGGCATTTGCCCGGCTGGTGTCTTCGCCGGGCACAACCCTCAACTGTCCGCCGGCCGCAAGTTCGGTAGACAACATTTCCGTGAATGCATCAGGAAGCCATTGGTCTTCCTTGCGGCCTGAAAGATTCTTTATTCCCAACACGGCGACGGAATGGCGCGGCTTGATGGGCGCATCCGTCGTTGCCACCGGCGCGGCATTGCGCCGGGCATACCGTTGGCGAACTCCGAAATACCCGGCGGTTGCCAAAAGGAGAACCACCGTTACGAGCAGAGGCAACTTCCAGACGATGACGTGTCTCGCATCCTCGGATTCCGCGCGAATGACTTTTGAGATTTCAGTCCTTTGAGGTTTTGCACGAATCAGTTCGCTCGCAGGAACTGTGATCGAATGGACGTCGAGTGCCTCGTCGATCTCCACTTCTTCTTCCTCGCGGATGATTACCTTTGTCCTTTTTTCGGTCGCCCAAACAAGACTGTCGTCATTTGCGGGTAGTGTCAGCACCTTTGCCACGAACCGGTAGCCGAGGCGCGGCACCGTTTCTATGTATTTCTGGTCCTCGCCGGCCCCTTCGCCCAGCTGTTTCCGCAGCATCGAGATGTATTGGGTCAAATTGTTTTCTTCCACAAAGGTATTTGGCCACAGGGCATTCAGCAAATCGGCCTTGGTTAGCAGATCTCCGTTCTTCTGCACAAGGAGTACTAGCAACTCGAAAGCCTTCGGGGGCAGTGGGAGAGTTTTGCTGTCTTTCTGAAGTGTGTGTCTTACGGGGTCGAGACGAAATGCACCGAATTCAAACAAGTCCTTCCGCTGGCTGGGAATAGGAGCATTCACGGTTTCCTCAGCGATAATTCAGAACTTCCGAAGGACAAAACCGGACCGTTTCTGTCATTGGATACCTGCCCATGCGCGGGTCCGGTGGGTATTGCCCGGATTCTAAGCTACCCCAGCCGGGGTGGCAAGAAGTGGTTGCTTCGCGGCGAGATGAATTGGGGGCTGCTTGAAAAGGCGGAAAAAAGTGACGCGGGAGATCACCATCGAGACCGAAGAACGCATCGTGCTCCGCGGTGGTGCAATTCAGCGCGCCACTGTGATGTGGTGTCCGGCCTGCCGTGGCCAAGTCGTGATGGTTACACCAGAGCAGGCGGCCCAAATCGCTAGCGTTAGCAGGCACACGATCTTTCGCTGGACCGAAGCTGGAAACGTTCATTTCATCGAGGAGTGCGGGCATCCGCTGGTTATCTGCCGAGATTCGCTAATTGCTTTGCAAACACGATAGAGCCAGTACTGGATGGACATTATTTTGTGAGCAAAAGTTGCATGACGATATCGATGCCAAACCAATCAGGTTTTACGCGCACTGGATTGTGGGACAGCAAGTCACAAAGCTGCTCTCGCGAGCATTCGGCAAGCGGCGCAACGTCCATCGTCGGGATTTTGGCTAAGTGGTTTGCTAACAAGTGTAGCTACTTGAATTCGCGAGTCCACCCCTCAAAAGATGAGAAAAAGAGACGCGCTAGGTTCACCGAGCCTCCTCATTCGTGTGGGATGGGGGTTCGCCTGTCCCTTCTCCTGCTCCTTATTCTGCTGTCCGCTTCAAGCATCCGTGCTGACAATACGGTGATCACGCCCGGCTCGCCCGAGGGACAGAGCATTGCCAACGCTGCGAATCTGCTCGAAAAGATGGGCGAGACTGCGACGGCCCAGCGTGTGCGCGATCGATTGAATGCGCTCCAATACTCCTACGGGCACGTTGATGGAAACGCCGAGACCGGCACCAGTTCGCAGTACACACGAATCGATGTCGGGACCATCTGGATCACCGATCTCCCTGCTTATCGGGGCATTACCCTGGACCCGAACAAGAATTTTCGCGAACTGTTTTCGCTCGCCCGGACCCTGTTCCATGAAGACATCCACTCCGGCCAGAGTTATCTCGCAGGGCTTTACGAGCTCTCGCCGTGGGAGAAGAAGCATGAGACCGAGGCATGGTCCAAGACGATAGCGGCCGAGGCGTCGTGGATTCACAACGGCTACGCTCAACACACGTTCACGCCCGAACAGCTGGCGATCATGGCGAGTAACCTGAGCAGCTACATCGGCTCGTGGGGCGAGCTGAAGTTCCATGGCCTGGACAATTCTGCAATAGCCGCCTTCCAGAACATCGCCGCGGAAATGGATGACTTTGCACAGCGCTTCGATAAGATGGCCGTTAATCCACCAGCATCCAGCCCCCCCGGTGGCAGCACGCCAGCTGGCGGGCCGACCACCCCGCAGCCGCCAACCCCACCACCGCCAACCCCACCACAGCCGCCTCCCCCTCCCCCTGCTCCCAAAACTCCCGCAGAGGTTTGTCCGGAATGTCTGCCGTACCTTCGAGCCGTCATTGAGCTGCGCAATGAACTCGCGCAAGCTCAAATGCAAGTGGCCGCGCAGAACGCCAGCATTGCGAACAACCAGATCGCACAGCGCGCGGCCCAAGTGAAGATCGCTGGGCTGCAGGCCGCTCTGGCGGCGCAGCAGGGGATCGGAGGCAGCGGGTACGACCCGCAGACCGGGATCACGAGAGAGTCCATTACACAGGCGGACGGCACGGTGCTAGTGACAGTTAAGGATGCGGACGGCAACATCCTCGAACAGTCTGTCCGCAACCGTTCCGACCTCGCAGGCATCCAGCGCGATCTCAATGCTGCGCAAGCGCAGTTAGAGTCACTCAAAGCCGACGCAGCGGCTCTCGTCAAAGAGCGGGACCGCCTGGTGGCGAAAGAGCAGCGCCTCACCGCGCGCCTCCAGGACGGAATCCAACAGCTCGCGGATTGCCTGAAAGAGAAGTGCAGCCACCTGATCGGGCAGCGGCTGAATACCATTGCAGAACAGTTCGGCCTGGATCCTTTGACCGGTCAACCGGTAACGTCCAAGGCAACCGGCAACGCCCCGACCGGCAGCACGAGAGCAACCTCTAACACGGACAACGCGACGGGACCTGGCACTGGCAATGGCACCAACAAGGCGAACGAAACCAAGAATTCGACAACTCCGATGCAGAGTGGCGCTGCTACCGCCCCGGCTAAGGGGCCAACTGGCAAGGGCACAATACCCGGAGGGGGTTCTTCCGCGGCTGAACCCCCAGTTCCCCCCGCACCGCCAGTTCCCGAGGCGCCGAATACCTCTCCGCCTAATGGCCTTCCCTTGCTTCCCGACAAGCCGCTGCCGGAATGTTGGCCGGCGGGGACCGACATTAAGGCGGCGTGCAAGGCCTGGCTCGATATTGCGGACCGCAACGAACTGGCAGCAAAACTTGCGGCGGACGCTCTGGCAAATTCACAGAGCGATTTGAATCAAGCTGACCGATTGGACGCTTCCGCACTACAGTGGGATGCACACAGCCAGAAGTTGTCAGCCTACTCGGCGATGTATGCCGCCGATGCGCAAACTTATCAGGAGAAAGCCGCAGCCGCGTCCACGGACCAAATGGCCGGGCAATGGCAGCAGATGGCTGCTGACGCCACTAACCAGAGCAATGATATTGCAGCTCAAGCTACAGCGGCCACGGCGCAAGCCAATAAGATCCGCCAAGAGGCGAAAGCTCTGCGCGACAATGTCGCAGCCGAGAAAGCGGACCTGGAAGCAAAAAATAACGCGGCGGCCGCGTCCCGGAAAGCTTACAACGATTGCCTCGCTTTGCCGGCTTGTCCTCCAACAGAAAACCCCGTGAGCGTAATCGGGAGCGGAAATCCCACGGATCATCCGAATGGAGGCCCCGCCGGGAACGGAGACAACGGACAAAACTTACTGAACGGAGGAAACCCGAACAGCATAGGGGGGCTCCTGGGCTCCCTGCTCGGAGGATCTGGCGGGTTCGACGTGCTTAATTCACTTCTTTTCGGAAAGGCGCCGGCTGCGCCTGCGGTCCAGAACATCGTAATCACGATCAACATCAACCCGGGAGGCGCTGCTCCGGCGACAACCCAAGGGGCGTTGCAGGGCGGATTCCAGCAAAATACCGCCCGGAATCAGCGGCCAGCTTCTCAGGCTCGCGGCCGCCTGCGGCTTGCGGCTTATCGCTTTGGAAGCCCATCGCGCGCTCCTTCGTACGGAGTTCCGGCTGTTCCATCGCTTTCGCCTCCATTCCTCGCATCTCTCCCGTCCGCAGAAAGCCCCACGTTTTCGATTGCCTCGAATGGGAATCTCGGCAGCAACGCTCTTGAGTTCCGGGTGCACGATCCTTCCGGAAAGCTGAAGGGGAACATCAGTCTCCCCGAAGGCATGGTTCTCGAACCGTTGAAACCCGGCACGCCGAATCCCGTCAACAATGCCGCAGGCGGAAGCAATGTGTCCCAACAACTCACGGCGTACTGCCTGGAGATGGCCAAGCTGCCACCCGAGGTTGGGCAACTTTATCGCCTGGCGCCACCGGCGGTGCAGCAGAAATACCAGCCGATCCGGGCCGTTCTGCAAGCTGGCAGCAAGCTGGCGGCCGCCGGCAAATTCCATCCCGACAGCGACCCAGCTGCTTACGCCGATTTCATTCGCCAGCACGCGGTCTGGGCGCAACTGGAAAACTGGTCCGAGCAGAAATTCGCCGAAGTTTTTCTGGAACGCACGAAGAAGAACGCCGAGCACCTGAACGTGAAGTGGACGAATGAGATGACCGATGCCTTGCGCGCCGCCGCCCCCGGACGCTGGCGGGACATCGCCATGGTGCTGGAGGAAGCGCACAAGTCAAGCAGCACGGCTGGAGCGCCTTAAGGTATACAAGCGGCCAAAAAGGGAACGGAAAGAGATCGGACGACTCGTCGATCGGAGGACAACATGAAGCGATTCGGGCTTGTAGCTATCACGGCGTTGTTTGCGTTGCTCGGGGTTGCACGAACGAACGCACAACAGGTCACCGTGAACGTGAACATGAATGGTCAGCCCGCCTCCGGCGTGAGCGTCGTTTTCATTGCGGCCAATCTGATCAAGACACCGCAGGCTCAACCCAACGCACAGCCCGCCGAAGGCAACGCGAACGCTTTGAACCTGAGCAACATGCTTAAGACACGAACCGTCACCACAGATTCTTCCGGGACCAGTGTTCTCGACCTTAGCAACATCATCAAGCCCAAGGGGCAAACCCAGGTGCAGATTACCGTGCGCAGCTGCAAGGACGGCAAAAACGTCGTCTACATCGTGCAATCCGCGGCCGAGATTCCTCCCCAGGATCAAAAATGCGTCAACACCGACGATTGCAAATGCAAGGACCGCGCCGCTGGCCTCTACCTGATTCACGACGGCGACAAAATCACCGTCAACATCACACCGGGAACCGTTGAGGTGCATGTGACGCATGCGGGCGGTGGAGGCGCGACCGCTAAGGGCTTCTACCAGGTCGTCTCCATCGATCTGGGGGGTGGAGTCGGCTTCAAGAATCTTGGCGGAACGCATGGAGAAATGCTTCCCGGCGGAACATTTAGTACTCCTTCGCCGACTGCGTTCTCCGGCGACGTCGGCGCTGCGCTGAATATCGGGCCGGTTTCCTTTGCTAATTATTATTATGCAGCGAACGGGATCTCCTCGAACGGCAGCACCTCGCTTCCAGGCGGCGGTACGGACACCGTAAATGTCAATCGCACAGTCCGCGGCGACACTCTGACCGCGGGTGTGGGGATTCCCCTGGGCAGCAGGCTTTCCTTCAACGTTCATGGCGGCGGCGATTTCTGGCACGTGAACATCGACACCAAAGAAACGGTCTCTGGCGGCACTACATCTTCGAACAGCCGGGGTGTCGACGGAACCAGCTGGACCGTGGGTGCGGCCGTGCGGGTAAAAATCTCGGGCCGCTGGAGTTTCTTCGCCGGCTACGACTATCTGCCGATGAAAAACGCCGGCGTGAATGTTCATCTCAACGAAGGCTCGTTCGGGGTGATGTATCGGCTGTTCGGGAAATCGGGCCAGTAGGCAAGATTCAGGGGACCTTAGTTTTAGGAACGGAGAGGCAACCATGAAAGGCAAAAGATCTTTCCTTGGCTCTGTTGTGTCGGGAATCGCTCTGCTCGTCGCGTCCGCAGCTTTAGCCGGCTGTTCATCGAGTTCGCTGCCTCTTCCAACGATCACCGGCGTCAATCCAGCCAGCGTTCCGGCTGGCAGTGCGGGATTCACCCTCAAGGTGATGGGAACGGGTTTCCTTAACACGGATGTTGTCGAGTGGAATGGGCAGGTTCTGGCGACGCAAGCTGTCAGCAGCACGGAACTCGACGCGCAAGTACCCGCCAATTTGATTGCCGCCGCGGCACAGGCCAAGGCCACGGTGCGTCTCGCAAGTCTGAAGCAGCCTCGCGCGCAAGCCACTCCTGAGCAAACAGGCGACGTCTCCGTAGATATCACTGTCCTTCAGAAGCCACCGGGAAGCGTCGTGAGCAACACCATGACGTTTACAATTGTGACTGGCCCCCCCACTCCCGACTTTTCGATCTCCGCTTCGCCCAGCTCGCAGACCGTCACCGCCGGCCTGGGCACCACTTACAACATAACAGTCGGCGCCTTGAACGGTTTCACCGGCATGGTGAATCTCAGCGTGAACGGCTTGCCGAGCGGCGCTACGGGAAGTTTCACGCCCCCGTCGGTAACCGGCTCGGGGACATCCGGGCTTGCCGTTTCGACCACGAGCGGCACTGCGGCTGGCACCTACCCGCTGACGATTACGGGCACAAGCGGGACGCTCACGCACAGCACGACGGTCACGCTCGTTGTGAACGCCGCACCTTCACCCGATTTTTCCATTTCTGCTTCGCCCAGTTCGCAGACCGTCATGGTGGCACAAGGGACCACCTACAACGTAACCACCGGTGTGCTCAACGGTTTCACAGGCGCGATCAATTTGACCGTGAGTGGCTTGCCTACGGGCGCGACCGGCAGCTTCACTCCTCCAACCGTAACCGGCGCGGGAACATCTTCGCTTGCGGTATCCACCGGCACCACCACCACGCCCGGCAACTACACACTCACCATCACCGGCACGAGTGGCAGCCTCGTTCACACCACTACCGTAACCCTGGTGGTAAGTTCGACCGCGCCAAAGGATTTCTCCATTTCCGCGTCACCCAGTTCACAGACTGTGAATTCCGGCGGTACCACGACGTACAACGTGACCATCACAGCGATGAATGGCTTCACGGGAATCGTGACCCTGGGCACAAACAGTTTGCCTAGCGGTGCAACCGCTAGTTTCAATCCAATGACAGTCACTGGCTCGGGCACTTCCGTCCTTACCATTGGAACTGGACCGACCGCACCGGCTCCGGGCCCCTACACATTCATGATCATGGGCACCAGCGGCAGCCTCAGCCACAGTACAGACGTGGTGCTTACCGTCAACGCCGTCAGCGGTGGGGCTAAACTGGTCATTTCCGGGAACGCACCAGCAAGTGCGAGCTACAACAACAACGTAACCGACATCGTGCAAGTAAAGAACACCGGCGGCGCTGCAACCTCTGGAACCGTCACGGTCCAGCTCAGTTCGACTTCCTCGCTCTTCAGTCCTTTCAACCTGACCGGCATCGGCGATCCATGGGTTTGCGATCAAGTTGCCCTGTCGTGCACGCGAAGTGATCCTCTTCCCGCCGGCCAGAGCTATCCCCCGATCGCCCTGACCTACCAGATCGGGACCGGTGCGACCTCGCCGCTTACCGTTACAGCCACAGTTACTGGCGGTGGGCAATCCAATACGACGAACAACACGGTTAACATCGCGACTCCCATCGTGAACTGCTCGCCCGCGCCAGGAATTCTGTGCGGACAATACGCACTCTTTGTTCAAGGTTACACTTCCGCGGGGCCACGAGCGCTTGCTGCCAGCTTTACCGCCGATGGCAACGGGCACATCACCGCCGGTGTTGTCGATGTTAATTCTATGGCCGCACCACAAGCTGGCCTCACCGTGCTCGCCGCATCCCCGACCGCCTACAACTTCGAAAGCAATGGATTTGGCAACCTTACTTTGAGTACTTCCGCGGGAACGTTTGTCTTCAAGTTCGTTCAGAGCAATTTCGGCAACAATGCGGACGTGATTGAGTTTGAACCAAGCGGAAACGCTGGAGGTTCGGGTTTCATGATTCAGCAAAACCCCACCAACGTGGCCGCTGGTATCAGCGGGACTTATGCACTTGGAGTTTCTGGAGGCCTTGGAGGAGCTTCCGCGGGCGTGCGCCTGGGAATGATTGGCGCGGTCAACGCAAACGGAACGTGTGGATTCGGCGCCACGGGTTCGACGGGAACGATCAACGATGGAGGTTCCGTGAGTACCGCCGTGAGCTTCTCCGGCACTCTGAATCCTGCGTCCTGCACGATTGATCCCACAACGGGTCGAGGCACTCTGAGTGTCACCAGCGTGACCGGCAGTCCGGCTCCTCCGTTTACTAACGCTAACTTTGTCTTCTACGTATACGGAACGAATCAGAATGGAACCGTCGCCCAAATCTGGCTGCTCTCGACGGACCAGACCAGCACCTCGCATCCCTTGCTCAGCGGAACTGCGGCGCTCCAGAGCAACGCTCCCTACTCTACGAGCGCGGCCATCGACTGCGCCGTTGCGAGTAACCCCAGTTCTTCGACGGGATGCGTATTTGCCAGTTCCGGCGCGACCGGAGGCAACTCGATCAGCGGCAGCGGGCATGTGACCGCTGGTGTTGCGAAAGTGACGACGCAATCGAACACGGCCGGCAGCATGAGTCTGCTTTTCGACGACAACAAGGCGGGAGTAATCAACTCCGGCCCAAGCACTGCAAGCTATAGCTATGAAGCAGACGGGACCGGTGTGATCACGCCTTCCGCAGGAGAAGGGATTGCCTTTGTTCTGACAGGAACGGACTCCGGAATCATGTTAGGCACGGGGGGCAGTGTGGCGGTTGGGACATTCGTTGCACAAACAGCGACGAATTTAACTACTTCGAGTCCCGCCAACTTCATTGCCGTGACACAATTTGAAGGCACGGACGCAACCACGAACACATTGCTGAACAGTACCTTCACACCGACAGCGCCTACGCCTTCCAACAGCGGCCCGATAACCGGCAATACCCGCTCCTGGAACAGTTCGTCCTTGCAGGCGGTGAACACGCTCTCTGGAAACTACTCGACGGCGCCCGCTACGGGTCGTGGAACGGGCACAACAAGCGCGAGCAACGGCATTGAAGGCGCAACCTCTTTTACCTACTACGTCATCAATGCCAACTCCTTTCTGCTGATCGGGACGACCTCTAGCGGCGCGGGCAGCGCGACACCTGTCTTGGTGCAGTTCCAAGTACCCTAAGCCAGCCAAGCGGACAGAGTAAGTTGCCGATTGCCGATCCTACGCTATGCCGGCAGGATGGGACCGCGTCGACGACTGCGAACGCACGCGCCACCGGGCTTCACCTACCTTCACCATTTGCCTTGTTCCATTCTATGGAACGAGATTTCATATTGACACCAACGAAATTTTAAATAGAATGCGCCGGAGGTCAAGGGAAGCGCCAGGTCCCTGACGGTTATAGAAGGGGGCCCGACACCACCCTCACCCGGGAGAAAACGATGCCAGCTACCGCCCAAGTGCTACGTCGGCGTTCGATACGGAGAGCCCAGAGAGATACGGGTCCCAGCAAATCGCTGCAGAAGGCGTTGCGAATCCTGGTGTACATGGGAGAGCAGGCGCCAGAGGCGGGGGTAACCCAATTGGCATCGGAGCTGGGACTGACGAAAGCGACCGTTCACCGGCTGCTGAATACCATGGAGAGGTTCGAACTCATCGAAAGAAATGCGGAGGGGGAGCGATACCGCCTGGGATTGAAATTGCACCAACTGGGGAACAAAGCGGTGGAATCGCGGACGTTGCGAAGTGAAGCACATCGGCTGCTGCTGGAGATGTCGCAGAGGTCGCGGGAGTCGGTGAGCCTGTCGCTGCCGACGCCCGGCGGAGTGATCTGCCTGGATCGCTTTGACTCGCCGCACACGATCATTACCGTGCGGACGCCGGTGGGGGCGATGTTCCCGGCGCATTGCACGGCGTCGGGGAAGGCGGTGCTTGCGTATATGACCGAGGATGAGATCCGGGAAATCATCAAGAAGCGGGGGTTGCAGTCGTACACGCCGTTCACCATCACGCAGTTGTCGGACTTGAAAGAGAATTTGCGGCTGATCCGCCAGCGGGGATATGCCGTGGATCACCAGGAACTGGAACGGGGTTTGAGTGGAGTGGCTGCCCCGGTGTTGGGCGCGCACGAACGAGTGGTGGCGGGAGTGGGGATTGCGGGGCCTACATTGAGGTTTCGCGGCAAGGAATTGGCAGAAAAGGTCAACCTGGTCACGGAGATTGCCGCTCGGCTAGCGATGGCCTTGGGCAGGTTGGAGGGGATCTCCACCGTGGGGACGATTGAAAATTCCCTGGAGACGAGCAAACGCAAGGCATCGTAAGAGGAGACTGATAAAAGTATGCCCGCAAAATTCAGAGCGGATCACGTGGGGAGTTTTCTGCGGCCCGCGGAGGTGCTGGAAGCCAGACGCAGCGCCAGTCCGGAGCGACTCCGCCAGGTGGAAGATCAGCACATCCAGCGCGTGCTTAACAAACAGAAAGAGCTGGGATTTGAAGTGGCGACGGATGGCGAGTTGCGGCGGCGAAATTTCATGAGCGATTTCACCGACGCGGTGGAGGGATTTGATTTGGCGGACGCGGTCGGGAGGAGCTGGCAGGCGGGGCAGACGGCGGCAGCGGCGGTCAGCAGCGTGGCCGGCATCGTTACTTCCAAGCTGTGCCAGGTTCGGCCGCTTACCGGGCACGAATTGCCGTTTTTGAAGGCGCACAGTCCGCTGCCGATTAAGATGACGTTGCCGAGCGCGACGCAATTTCCGGCGATTTCTTTTAAGGCGGGAGTTACGGACAAGGTTTACAAGGATCATTCCGCGCTGCTGTGGGACATTGTTGAGATCATGAAGGCCGATTTGAAAAAGCTTTCGAGCGACGGAGTGAAATATATTCAGATTGATGCGCCGCGGTATAGCTACTACATGGATCCCAAGTGGCGGGCGTGGATCAAGGCGGAATTGAAAGTGGAGCCGGACGCGGCGCTGGATGAAGCGGTGAAGGCGGACAACGCGTGTTTTCTGGCGGCGCGGAATGACGATGTGACGCTGGGGATTCACTTGTGCCGGGGGAATAACCGGAGTCATTGGTACGCGGAAGGCGGATACGACGCGATTGCAGAGAAATTATTTGGCACCTTGGCGGTAGACCGGTTTCTGCTGGAGTACGACGATGAGCGCTCCGGCACGTTTGAGCCGCTGCGCTTTGTGCCCAAGGGGAAAACTGTGGTGCTGGGGCTGATCAGCTCCAAGGTAGCGCGGATGGAAGACCCGGACGTACTGGCCAAGCGGATTGCAGAGGCGTCGAAGTACGTGCCCATTGAAAATCTGGCGTTGAGTCCGCAATGCGGATTCGCTTCGACGGCAGAAGGGAATCTGCTGACCGAGGACCGCCAATGGGCCAAGCTTAAGCTGGTGACGGACACGGTGCGGCGCGTGTGGGGCTGAGCGAATTGGGCGGCGCGCTTTTTACGGAGTGCAGCGGGCCAGCGGTTTCCGAAGGTCGTTAGTTAGGAGGGGACATGTTATCCACACCTTATATTGGCGGCAAAGCGCTGGAGATTCCGCCGGCGGACCTGACGGACGTCATCAATCCAGCGAATCAGAAGCCGTTCGCGAAAATCTTCATGGCGGAAGAAAAACACATGCGCGCGGCGATTGATGCCGCCGATGCCGCTAGGGTGGAGTGGGCGGCCACACCGCCTGCGGAAAGAGAGCGGCTCATTCGGAGGGTCGCGGATGAGCTGGTGGCGGCGACGAGCGAAATCGTGGAGCTGCTGATTGATGAAGCGGGTTCCACGATGGGCAAGGCGCACATGGAAGTGGCGATCACTTCGGATGATTTGCGATCGATTGCCGGGGAGGCGCGGCGGATTCACGGCGACATCATTCCGTCGAATGTGCCGGGCCTGATTTCGATGGTATTTCGGCGGCCGCTGGGAGTGGTGGCGGGGATCGCTCCTTTCAATTTTCCCGTGATTTTGGCGATGAAGAAGGTGGCGTTTGCGCTGGCCGCGGGAAACACGTTTGTGCTGAAACCTTCGGAGGAGACTTCGCTGGTGGGATTGAAGCTGGCGGAAGTGTTTGACCGCGCCGGCGTGCCGGCGGGGGTGTTCAACGTGGTGCCGGGAGACGGCGCGCGCATGGCGCAGGTTTTGTATGACGATCCACGCGTGAAGTTGATCTCGTTCACGGGATCGACGGCGGTCGGACGGATCATTGCCACGGAATGCGCGAAACGCGGAAAGAAATTCACTTTGGAGATGGGCGGGAAGAGTCCGCTGATCGTTTTGAAAGATGCGGATGTGGATTATGCCGTGGACACGGCCTGCTTTGGTTTATTTATCCATCAAGGGCAGATTTGCATGGCGGGGTCGCGGATTATTGTGGAGGCTCCGATCTATGAAGAGTTTCTGAAAAAGTTTGCGGCCAAGGCGCAAACGATGAAGGTAGGCGATCCACGCGATCCGCACACCGTTATCGGCCCGCTGATTCGGTCTTCGCAATGCCCCATGATTGACAAGAAAGTGAAGGACGCGGTGGCGGGGGGAGCGCGGCTTTTGTGCGGCGGACGGTATGAAGGGAACTTCTATTATCCGACCGTGGTGGCCGATGTTAAGCCGGACATGGCGGCGTTCCGCGACGAATTGTTTGGGCCGGTGGCGGCGGTGAGTAAGGCGGACAGCCCGGAGCATGCGCTGGCGTTGGCGAATAGCTCTTCGTACGGGCTTTCTTCGGCCGTGCTGACCAACAATATGCAGCTGGCGATGCGCTTCGCGATGGAACTGGAATCGGGCATGGTGCATCTGAACGGGCCCACCGTGCACGATGAAGTGGTTGCGCCCTTTGGCGGAGTAAAGGATTCAGGTGTGGGCCGGGAAGGCGGGCGCTGGTCGATCGAAGAGATGACCGAAGTGAAATGGGTGACTATTCAAATGGGGAAGAGACAATACCCGTTTTGATGGGGATGCCGTTCGCGGCGCGGCTTTTTCAGCAGTCGAAAAACACAGTTTCTTCATCGCCCTGGAGCACTACGTTCCACTCGAGCGTTGCATCACTCTTGCCGGATTTCTTGGCAATGAGCGTGTGCCGGCGAGAGCCTTCCACCAGATTGAGCGCAAAGTCTTCGGCGTTGGCCGGTTCATCCGGGAAATAAATTCGGGTGACCAGGCGGCGCAACAGGCCGCGCATAAAAACTGAGACAACAAGATGGGGCGCTTGCAGCTTCCCATCGGGGCCGGGGACGCGACCGGGCTTGATGGTTTTGAAGCTGAAGCGGCCATTCTCGTCTGTGGGGATGCGGCCGTAACCCAGGAAGCCGGGTTCGGCGGGCTTGTCCTGCGGATCGTAAGGGTGCGCGTATTTTCCTTGGGAGTTGGCCTGCCAGATTTCGATCAGCGCATCGGAAACGCCGGCGCCGTCCGCATCCAGAACGCGACCCGCGATCTCCACACGCTGGCCGGAAACACCCGGGTCGGCAATTTCGCTCACATACAGCCAACTGAGCCCGATGTGAAAGTAGGGGCCGACGGTCTGCGAGGTGGTGGCCTGCAAACTCATGCTATTTCTCCCAGGGCGTGGCGAAGCGCCCACTCAGGATGATGTCGAACTTGTAGCCCAGCGCGTGTTCCGGCACGGTGGTCTCCCAATCGAAGAGAGAGATCAAGCGATTGCGGGCTTTCTCATCCGCGGTGCAATTAAAGATTGGATCGAAAGGCAGCAGCGGGTCACCCGGAAAAAACATCTGGGTGACCAGGCGAGTGGCGAACGCGGGACCAAAGAGCGAAAAGTGGATGTGGGCGGGGCGCCAAGCGTTGTAGTGGTTCCTCCAGGGATACTCGCCGGGGCGGATGGTGACGAATCGGTAGTGGCCGTGGGCATCGGTCAAGGTGTGGCCGCAGCCGGTGAAGTTGGGATCTAGCGGGGCGTCATGCTGATCAACCTTGTGCAGATAGCGGCCTGCGGCGTTGGCCTGCCACACTTCGACGAGGGCGCGCGGCACGGGGCGCCCGTTTTCGTCGAGCACGCGGCCGCTGACGATGATGCGTTCGCCAATGGGTTCGCCCTGGTGCTGTTTGGTCAGGTCGCAAGCCTTCACGTTGATCTTGGAGGCATCGAAAGTCGGGCCGGTGATTTCAGAGAGTGTATGCGGGAGATAGACAAGAGGTTTTGATGGTGCGCGCTTGATTGAGGAGACATAGGGGGGATGCAAATGATTGGGTTGCGTTCCTGGATAGGGTCGCCGGTAACCGGCAAGATTGGCCATGCGTTTTGCCTCCCGCTGGGCAGTGGAAAATGATTTTCTACCGCGGAGGTGGGAGCACACCAAGCGGAAAAGGGAATGTAGGCGAGGAGAGTAGGGAAGTCAAGGACGATAAACGAAAGTGCGTGCGTATATCGCCCAATTGGAGTAAGCTTCCCGGCCAAAGAGAAAACCTCCAGGGAGGTTTGTATGGCCAACGCAATTTCAGGTTCTGCCGCCCAGCAGCAACTGCATCCAGCTTCGGGTGGGAGCCAGCCGACGCCAATGCTTTTGCCACGGTCGGAGGCGTCGCCGCCGCTGGCGGCGAAACTGGAACAGTTCAGCGGGGATCCGAATTTCATGGCCTCGCTGGCGCGCGGGTTGCTGGTGATTCAGGCATTTTCGCAGCAGAGCATGCACCTTTCGATTTCACAATTGAGCAAGCGGACGGGATTGTCGCGGGCGTCGGTGCGGCGGTGCCTGCATACGCTTTCAAAACTGGGGTTTGCGGGGACGGACGACGGGCGGAATTTTTATTTGCGGCCGCGGATTCTTGCGTTAGGCCATTCGTATTTGTCTTCGATGCCGCTGGCTTCGGCGGCGCAGCCCGTGTTGGAACACCTTAGCCACATCCTGCATGAATCCTGCTCGATTGCGTTGCTGGATGGAGTGGACATTATTTATGTGGCGCGCGCCAATGTGACTCGCATCATGGCCATTGACCTGGGAGTGGGCACGCGGTTGCCGGCGTTCTGTACTTCGATTGGACGGGTGCTGCTGGCGAACCTTCCGGCCGATGAGATGGAGGCGCTTTTGCCGCGCATCGAGTTCACGCGGTATACGGAGCGCACGCTGACTTCGGTGGAAAAACTGCGCCAGATGTTGGTGTCTGTCCGGCGAGAGGGTTATGCGATTGTGGACCAGGAACTGGAATTGGGATTGCGTTCGATGGCGGTGCCGGTGCAAAACCATTTAGGACGCGTGATCGCGGCGATTAACGTTGGCGCTCATGGGCAGCGCGTTTCTCTGCAGGACATGCAGACGCGATTTTTGCCGTATTTGCGAGCTGCGGCGCAGGAACTCTGCGTGCGATTGGGATAGCCGTCTGGGCGCTTATCGAACACCCTGCACAAAGTTCGGTAGGAACTGTTTCCGATGAATCTTAAACTGCCACCAAAATACGATGAACGGGTAAAGCTGTGTCTCGAGCGGGAGAATTCTTATCGTGACCATTCTCAAAGTGCCGAAAACGGGCGGGTTGCCGACCACCAAGGTCAAGGTTGTGCGCTGGGTTAAGCAGGAGGGCGAAGCGGTGAAGCGCGGGGAATCCGTCGTCGAACTGGAGACGGAGAAGGTGAACTATGAGCTCGATTCACCGGTCGAGGGAGTTTTGCTGAAGATTCTTACGAAAGAAGGCACTGAGGTGCCGGTGGGCGACCCGGTTTGCCACATCGGGCAGCCGAGGGAAGCGATTCCTCAGCACTGAAGAGAAATGGGGCCTGCGATGAAAGCGTCGGAACAGCTGGGAAAAGAGCGATTGATCTGGATGTGGACGCAGATGGTGCGCATCCGGGAGTTCGAGGAACGCGTGAAGCGCACGTTTGTCGAGCATCCGGGGGTGATTCGCGGGCATACGCATCTGGGTGACGGCGCGGAAGCTTCGATTGTCGGCGCGCTGGCGACGCGAAATGCGGGCGATCCGGTGATGCCGAGTTACCGATGCCATGGGTATCCGATTGTACTGGGCACTTCGACGAACAAAATAATGGCTGAATTGTATGGACGCAGGGATGGCTTGTGTGGCGGGTTTGGCGGGTCCATGCATCTGGCGGATCCCGCGCATGATTTTCCGGGGACGACCGGCATCATCGGCGCGGGGATCGCGCATGCTGCGGGCGTTGCGTTGACCGCGCAGGTGAAGAAAACCGGGCAGGTGGTGTACAGCTTTTTTGGCGATGGCTCTTCGAAGCAGGGAGCGTTTCACGAGACTTTGAATATCGCGGCGGTGTGGAAGTTGCCGGTGGTTTTTATTTTGGAGAACAACGAATATCAGGCGTACACGCACGTCAGCCTGGAAGACGCCAATTATGTTGGTGGTGATCCGCTTTCGAGAAAAGCGCAGGCGTACAGCATTCCGGGCGTGACCGTGGATGGCACGGATCCGCTGGCGGTGTATGACGAGGTGAAGAAGGCGGCGGATCGCGCGAGAGAGGGACGCGGGCCCAGCTTGATCGAGTCGAAATTTTATCGTTTGAGCGCGCACGGCAACGCCATTACGGTGCCGCCGGTGCCGACGCAGTTCCCGAAGCATGAGTCCGTCGAGGTGTATGGAAGAAAGGCGGAATTCGAAGCCGCAAAGGCGAACGATCCGATTCCGAAATTTCGAGGGAAGTTGGTGGGCGGCGGGCTGACGGAAGCGGACGCTAACACCATTGAAGAAAAGGTGCGCGCGGAAATGGAAGAAGCCGTGCGCTTTGGATTGGCCAGCCCGCAACCCGTGCCGGAAGAGGCGCTGAAGCACGTTTACGCATAGGAGGATCCGGCCATGCCAAAAGAAATGATGTATGGCGAAGCGATTGCCACCGCAATCATCGAAGAGATGCAGCGCGACCCCAACGTGATTTTTTACGGGCAGAACATGGGGATGACCGAGCGGGATTCCATGCTGAAAATGTTTGGTAAGGAACGCATTCGCCTGACCCCGATTTCGGAAACGGCGGAGCTAGGCATCGCGGTGGGCGCGGCCATGACGGGTTTGCGGCCCATTGTCGAATTGTGGATGAGTGAATTCATGCTGGTGGCGTTCGATCAAGTCATCAACGAGGCGCCGCGGCTTCGCTACATGTCCGGCGGGCACGTGAAGGTGCCGGTGGTCTTCAAAGCCGGATATGGATTTGCGGCGGGGTGGGCAGGGCAGCATTCGAACTGCACCTACCACCTTGTGATGGGGACGCCGGGTTTGAAGGTGGCGCTGCCTTCGACTCCCGCGGATGCCAAAGGACTGATGAAAGCGGCGATTCGCGACGACAATCCGGTGATCTTCCTGCAGCATTTTTTGCTGACGCTGGAGAAGGGCGAGGTGCCCGACGGCGATGTGGTGATTCCGTTTGGAGTGGCGGACGTGAAGCGTGCAGGAACGGATGTGACGATTGTGGCGACGGGCTGGATGGTGCAGAAATCGCTGGCGGCGGCGGAACTGTTGGCGAAAGAGGGAATCAGCGCGGAGGTGATTGATCCCCGGACGCTGGCGCCGCTGGACGTGAATACGATTGTTGAGTCGGTGAAGAAAACCGGGCGGGTGGTGCTGGTGGATCAGGCGCCGCGGCATGCGTCGGCGGCGATCACGATTGCTGGTGAAATTGCCGAGCATGCGTTTCAGGATCTGAAGGCGCCGGTGCGGCTGGTGACGGCGGCGGAGACTTCGGTGCCGTTCAGCGAGCCGCTGGAGAATTATGTTTTGCCGAATGAGGAAAAGATCGTGCAGGCGGCCAAATCGGTGCTTTCGAAACGCGCTGTGATGGCTTGACAGGTTCCGCGAGGAGTCACTGGGCCTTCGATGACCAAAGACGTCGAGTTGCTCGCTTCCTATTGGACGATTTCCGGCGGAGCGCTCCCGCACACGGACCGGGAATACAGTACTTTCGATTTCAAGGATCGGGTGGAGGCGATAGCGAAGGCCGGGTTCAAGGGGATGGGAATCTGGCACGCGGATCTGGAACATATTCTGGAACGCCGGACCCTGCAGGAGATGAAGCAGATCTTCGACGACAATGGCATCACCACCATCGAACTGGAGTTTCTTACCGATTGGTTTTTGGACGGCGAGCGAAAAAAATGGTCGGATATTCAGAAACGCAAATTGTTGCAGGCCGCGGAGACACTGAAAGCCACGCACGTCAAGGTTGGCGATTTTCTACACGAACAATATTCGATGCCGCGGGTGATCGAGGCTTTCGCGGCACTCTGCGCCGATGCGGCGGAACATGGCACGAGGATTGGTTATGAGCTGATGCCGTTCGCGATGATCGTTACCTTGAAGGATTCGTTGACGATGGTCGAGGGTGCGGGCGCGGCGAATGGCGGCATCGCTTTCGACTTGTGGCACCTGGTGAAGCAGGGCATTCCGTACGAAGAGGTGCAAAAAGTTCCTTTGAAATGGATTGTAAGTGTGGAGCTGAACGACGGCACGTTCACCGCGCCGTGGAGTTTGCATGAAGACACGGTTAATCACCGCAGGTTTTGTGGCGAGGGCGAGTTCGACGTGAAGGGTTTCGTGCAGTGCATTCGCAAGACGGGGTATGCGGGGCCGTGGGGGATTGAAGTGCTTTCAGAGGAGCTTCGCAAGAAACCGCTGGGAGAAACGGTGGAGCGGGCTTTCCGGACGACGATGGAGCATGTCCGAATATAGAACTCGAACGAATGGGCCGCGGAATTTGATGGCGCGACCTGCTCGCATGGGAGATACCTGCGATGTCTGAGAAGAAACCTGTGGTTGTTTATGGGGCCAGCGGCTTTTCCGGGCGACTGGTGGTGGAATATCTGCGCGAGTACAACGTGCCGTTCATCGCGGCGGGGCGCAATCGCGGGAAGATCGAAGAGGTGCTGAAGCACGTTCCGGGGATCGAGACGGCCAACTATGAAATCGCCGAAGTGGGCCGCACGGTTGAGGAGCTGGCGAAGCTTTTTGCCGGCGCGAAGGTGGTTTGCAACACGGTGGGACCATTTATCTACAGCGGGCCGCTGGTGATTGAGGCTTGCCTGAGAGCGGGTTGCCATTATCTGGATATCAGCGGCGAGCAGGCCTGGATCCGGCAGGTTGCTGAAAAGTGGAGCGAGAAATTTGCGCAGCGCGGCTTACTGGCGGCGCCGGCGACCGCGTTCATGTGCGCCCCGAGCGACGCGGCCGCACGGATTTGCATTGAGAATACCGCGATCGATTCGCTGGAAACGCTGACGATGTTCCGGGGAATGCCGACGTTCGGATCGACGCAGACGATTTTCGCGGTGCTGCAGACGGAGCCGCATTATTTGGAGCAGAACCAGTACAAGCGCTGGCCGCCGCTGAGCGTTCTGGAAGTTGTGGTGCCCGGGCAGATCCAGACGCAGTTGGCGCTGGCTTGGGGCGGATTTCCGCAACCGGTGTGGTTCAAGAATCATCCGCAGATCGCCAACGTGAAATCATTCGGCGGTTTGTTGGACCGGCAGATTATGGAGAGCGTTGTCGCCACGGAAAAAATGTATCAGGAGCAGATTGCGCCGCTGCCGAAAGAGGAACAGGAGAAGCGCCTGGCAGCGATGGCGAATTCGGTGCAGGGGGGAACGCCTCCGCGGGAAAATGAGCGGGAGAATCGGACCATTGATGTGATTTCCGGGCGAGGCACCAGCGATTCTGTGCAGTGCGTGATTTTCGGGACGTGCTGCTATAAGCAGACGGGGCTTTTGCAGGCGTTCGCGGCGCACAATTTGGTTTGTGCGCCGCCGCGGAAGGCGGGATTTGCTTCGGCGGCGGAAGCGTTTGGAGCGCACGAAGTTTTGAAGGTTTTGGAAAATCACGGGCTTTCGAAGATGAAGATGGTTTAGAACTCAATTCACATAGAGGCACTTTGGGCGTTTCCACGACCTCAGGGTCTAAAGCCCAAAGTTGTCTAGGGCCTTTCGGCACGGCTGAAGTCGTGCCCTCCCGACGACTAAGTATGAGTGAGCTTCTTGGGGTGCGGAGACGAGATGCGGGCTATCGATTATTTTGACAAGGCAGCGGAGGCGTATCCGGAACGGGTGGCGCTGGTGGATGGCAACGTCCGTTACACCTACGCCGAATTGAATGATGCGACGCATCGCTTGGCCCGCGCGATGTGGGCGGACGGCGTGCTCGACGAGGAGCGCGCGGCGATTTTTTCTCCCAATGACGCGCGGGTGATGGTGTGCATGGTTGCGATCATGCGGTCCGGGGCCACGTGGGTGCCGATCAATCACCGGAACGCCGCGGACGCGAATATCGCGTTCATGAATTACGCGGAGACGCGCTGGCTTTTTTATCACAGCAGTTTCAGCGAGCAGGCCAAGGAGATGCAGGCGCGCGTGCCGTCTCTGCGGCATCTGATTTGCATTGACCGGGCGGCGAACGGCGATCCTTCGCTTGCGGAGTTTATGGAGAAGGGAAGTGGGGCGGAAGAGCGGGGGTGGGCCGATCCTCGCGGGAATCCCGGGCGAATGATGGGGCTGGTGCCGACCGGCGGAACCACTGGCCCGGCGAAAGGGGTGCGCGTTTCAAGCGAGTCTTGGGGCACGTTTGTGGAGATGGCGGCGCACTACTGGCAGTGCGAAGACGTTGCGCCGATTTGCCTGAGCACCGCGCCGCTGTCTCACGCCGCGGGAGTGGTGGCCGTCGCTCTTTTTACTTTGGGGGCGACCAATGTGATTTTGCCGCGGTTCGACGCGCTGGAAGTGTTGCGGAGCATCGCGCACCATCGGGTGACGCACATTTTTCTTCCGCCGACCGCTTTTTACGCGCTGCTGGCCCATCCGCAGTTGCATGAATTCGACCACTCGAGTTTGCGGCTGCTTTTGCTGGCCGCGTCACCGGTGTCGCCTGACCGCGTGAAGCAGGGTGTGGAGGTTCTTGGTCCGTGCATCTGCCAAAGTTACGGGCAGACGGAAGCGCCGATGCTGATGACCTGGCTGGATCGCAAGACGGTGGCGGCTGCAGCGGCGGGCGAGCACCCGGAACGATTGCGGAGTTGCGGCAAAGCGACGTACGCCGTAAGGCTGGGGATTATGGATGACGAAGGGCGGTTACTGCCTGCGAATCAGGCGGGCGAGATTGTGGCGCGGGGATCGCTGGTGTCGCCGGGATACCACAATATGCCGGAAGCGACGGCGGAGATTCGAACGTTTGGCTGGCACCACACGGGGGATGTTGGATATCGCGATGAGGACGGCTACTTTTACATCGTGGATCGCAAGAAAGACATGATCATTTCCGGCGGCTTCAACGTTTACTCGGGCGAAGTGGAAGCGGCGATCATGGAGATGCCGCAGGTCTATGAATGCGCAGTGATTGGCGTGCCCCATGAAACCTGGGGAGAAGCGGTGAAGGGGCTGGTTGTGGTTAGGCCGGGTGAACAGCTGACGGAAGACGAAGTGATCGCGCACTGCAAGAAAAAGCTGGGGAGCGTGAAGGCTCCCAAGACCGTGGAATTTCGCGCGGAGATTCCGAAGACCCCGGCGGGAAAAGTCGACCGCAAGACGTTGCGCGCTCCTTATTGGAAGGGAGCGGAGCGGGGGGTACACTGAGATTGGTGGTGACAAAGTCGGGATAAACTGTGCGAATATCGAAGATACGTGCGAAAACCTGCACGTTCTTGCTCTCTTCCCAGCCCCATAATGCTTTACGTTTCCTTTGCCCCTGACGCCGTGGAGACGTTCGCACGCTGAGCTCATGATTATTCAAATCAATCATCTGCACAAGAATCCGGCGGCGAGCGCGGCGCGCGACCTGATCGAGACCATGTTTTCCCTGGTGGAAGAAGGGCATCTGGAGGCTAGCCAGCTCGCCCGGTTGCGGATTCAACTGGATTGGATTCAGTACAAGAGCAGTTTTCGCGAGCGGGTGATGGTGGCGCCGTGCCTGGGTTCGCGGGACGACGAGACGCCGCTGCTGGACATTCACGTGGACACGCGGCAGGCCGGGCAGGAGCCGCTGCGCGCGGATGTGCTGCGGGCAATCTTGCGTTCGACGGCGGGAGAGACCGCGGTGACCGACCGCGTTCCCTTGGAAGAATATTGTTCGTTTCGGAAAAGCATCGCGTGGGAGTTCAACCGGCTTTACTGGCACAAACTGGCGGATTGGGAGAAGGCCACGGGCCGCGGTTATGAACAGGCCCTGCCCGGCGGGAAATCGGACGCGGTGCATCCCGCGGCGATTGTCGATGGAGTTGCCGATTTTTGGACGCTGCTGAAGGACATGGAGAAGCACGGGCAGCTTCCGCCGGAAATTTTTGTGCTGGAGATCGGCGTAGGAATGGGCGTGCGCGCGGCGCTGTGGCTGGATCGTTTTCAGGCCCTGGACCGGCAACGCGGGTCGAATTATTATCCCCGCCTGAAGTTTCTGCTGGGCGACTATTCGGAAGCCACGCTGGAACGGTCGCGGCCTGCGCTGGAGAAGCATCTCGAGATCTGTAGTTTTGTGGTGCTGGACGCGCTGAATCCTATGCGCACGCTTTCTTTCCTGCGGCACAAGGTGCTGCACATTCATCTGACGAATGTTTATGACAATCTGCCGGATGAAGAGCTCACGCGGCGAGAGGGGCGGCTTTATCTGGTGCAGGTGCGAGCGTATTTGCCGGCGGAAGAGGCGAAGAAAATTGCCGCCGCCGCAAGAATGGCCGCCGGCGATTTGCGGCCCAGTGTGCAGAGGCTGCTGGAGATCGGGCCCGATTTTTTTTCGGATCACGAAGAGGGGGTCCAGTTTTGGCAAGAGGTTTGGAAGGCGGTGCGCCTGGAGGAGCAACTCATCTCGCTGGCGGAAATGCCGGCAGGGGCGCTTCCGGAAGGACTGGATTTGCCGCGGATTGAGGAGATCTTGCAGGATGCGCCGAGCGACATTCGATTTCACCTGAGCACCGGCGCGATGGAGAGTTTTCGCAATACGTTGCCGCTGCTGCGGCCGCGCGGCTATTTGCAGGTGCAGGACATTTTCGTGACAAATATGAATGATTACCGCATGGGCTTCCACGGTCCCGGAAAGCTGGACGGCGCGATCGTGAACTGGGTGAACGGCGTGCTGCTGCGGGAAGTGGCCGAGCGGGCGGGATATGACTTGCACTTCGCGCCCTTTCATTACCGGCCGGGATCTCAGACTTCGGTCTTGTACACCACGCAACGGGAGTAGCGCATATGACTCTACCCATTCTTCCCACCACCGTAGTCGGCAGTTATTCCATGCCGGGCTGGCTGGAACGCTTGAAGACCGATTTCCACGCACGGCGAATCAGCCGGCAGGACTTGGACGAAATCCACGACACCGCGGTGAAAGCGGCGATCAAGGATCAGGAGATCGCGGGAGTCGACATCCTGACGGACGGCGAACTGCGGCGCGACAACATGATTGATTACTTCGTGGAGCGACTGCCGGGGGTGCAGTTTGACCGTTCGTCGAAGAAATTTTATTACGACTTCTACGACAGTGAAGTCTTGGGAAAGCTTCCTTCCGGGCTGCTGGGGCTTACGGAGGATTTCCGCTTTTTGAAGGCGAACACCGAGCGGGAGACGAAGATATGCATCACCGGGCCGCATTCGCTGGCCAAGCGGATCCGCAACAAGTTTTATCCGAGCGAAGAGGGGTTTGCGCTGGATCTGGCGCGGGTGATGAACGCGGAGTTGAAGGAACTGGCCAGGGCCGGGGCGCGGCGCATTCAAATTGACGAGCCGTATTTGTCGGGCTTTCCGGATGACTTGAACTGGGCCGTGGAGGCGTGGAACGCGCTGGTGGAGGGGGTCGACTCGACCATCGGTGTCCATATTTGTTACGGGAACCGCTACGGCAAGCCGGCGTGGGAAGGGAGTTACCGCTATTTGTTTCCGCGCATTCTGGACGCCAAGGTGCAGCAGTTGACGCTGGAGTTTGCGCGGCGCGGCGGCGAGGACCTGGATCTTTTGCACGAGTACAAGGTGCCGTTTGAGATTGGCGTGGGCGTGATTGACGTGAAGACGCAGGCGGTGGAAACGCCAGAAGTGGTGGCCGAGCGGATCCGGAAGGCGCTGGAATTTTTGCCGAAAGAAAGGATTTTTGTTTTGCCGGATTGCGGGTGTTTTCATTTGTCGAGAAACGTGGCGTTCGCGAAATTGAAGGCGATGGTGGATGGGACGATGATCGTCCGGAAGGAAATTGGAAGTTGAGATGGCAACGCCGAATCCATTGCGGGATGCGCTGACGGACGGGCGATTTTGCTATGTGGTGGAACTGGTGGCGAGCCGGTTGACGCGCGAGGCGAAATTGCTGGAGGTGGCTTCGCAACTGGCGACCGTGCCGGGCGTGGTGGCGGGGAGCATCACGAGCTATGCGGGTGGGGCGATGGGGCACGACCCCATGCGCGTGGGCACGGCGGCGCGAGCGCGAGGGCTGGTGCCGAACATTCATGTGACCTGCGTGAATCGCGATCGCGCCGCCGCGCAGCACACGCTGGAGGATTTGCATTCGCTGGGCATCGAAAATGTTTTGGTGCTGACGGGGGATTATCCGAAAGAGACGCCGGCGGGCAGCGCGGAACCATTTTTTGAGTTTGATTCGGTGCAAATGCTGAGCTTGATTCATGAGATGCGGCAGAGGGGCATGACCTTTTGGGCCGGCGCGGCGGTGTCGCCGTTTAAATACACGGAAGCGGATTGCGCGTATCAATACCTGAAACTTGAGAAAAAAATTGCCGCGGGCGCGGACTATGCCATTACCCAGTTGGGGTTTGATGCCCGGAAATTCAAGGAATTGAAGCGGTATCTGGAAGAGCGCCGGCTACGGACGCCGGTGCTGGGAAACGTGTACGTGCTTGCGGGCAAGGGCGCGGGAAAAATGGCCAAAGGGGAGCCGCCGGGTTGCTGGGTTTCGCCGGAACTGCTGGAGAAGATCCAGCAAGAAGTGAAAGCCGCGGACAAGGGGTTGGCGGCGCGGCTGGAACGCGCGGCGCGGATGGTGGCGATTCTTCGCGGACTTGGGTATGCGGGGGCTTATCTTGGGGGCGACCACCGGGCGGATCGCGTGCGCTGGATTATTCGACGCTCCGAGGCGATTGCCGGGAATTGGGAAGAGTTCGCGGATGAGTTGGCGTATGGACCGAAGGGAGGATTTTTTCTTTATGCGTCGGAGAAGGTGGCGCCGAAGGGGCGGGGAGTTGTGCCGCGAATCCTCGATGCGTTGGGGAAGGCGTTCCCGGTGAACAGAGAAGGGAAGTTGCGGCGGATGTTGGCGGCTATTTTTCGTTGGGCGGACAAGCGACCTGGGGTATCGCACGCGTTGGAGCGAGCCGAGTTTCTGCTCAAGTCTCCTGTGTTTGGGTGCCAGGCCTGCGGTAATTGTGTTCTCGGGGCCATGGAGTATGTTTGTCCGCAGACTTGTCCCAAGAGTCTGCGCAATGGGCCTTGCGGTGGGACGCTGCTGGGACGCTGCGAGGTGGTGGATAAGCCGTGCATCTGGGTGCAGGTTTACGAGCGGGGGAAATCCGCGCAACGGCTGGACGATTTGCGAATTTACATTCCGCCGCGCAATCCGAAGCTGAAAGACACGAGTTCGTGGATTAATTATTTTTTGAACCGCGACAACCGGCCGGGGATGCAGGTTTCGCTTTATCAGATTGCAGCGATGCCAGCGGCTGTTTCCATTACGAAGGACGATCCGCCTGTGGCCGAACGGGACGCGCGACCGGGTGATGCGGTGGGCGCGAAGGTAAGTTCCGAGAACTCGTCTCTTAAATAGGCGCGGTCGGCCGGTTCACTTGGTAGCGCCGGATTTTTCGCGAAGGCTTTGGTTGGCGCGGAAGATTACGTAGGCGCGAATGGCGGCGGCATCCTGGCGGGTGAGTTCTTTCCCAAAGCTGACCATGCCGTACGGCTGCAACATGCCTTCGCGGACGATTGCGAACCATTGCTCGTCGGCGAGCGTTCCGGAATAGCGCAGATCGGGCAAGACTCCCCCACTTACCGCGGCATCGCCATGGCATTGCCCACAATAACTCTGATAGAGCAATTCGCCGTGCTTCACCGTGGCCGGGCTGGCAGTTGCGGGTGGAGGAGTCAAAACGCTTGGCTTTACTTCCGGCGGCGGGGGCAAGGTGGCTTTTCCGCCGAGCTTAAACGCAAGCATTCTGGGGACGTTGGCGATTCGTGGGGATTGCAAGGCGCCTTCTCCGGCGGCCAGGGGCAGCACACCACCCCAGCCGACCAGAATCGCGACGTATTGTTCACCGTTAACGGTGTAACTGATCGGCCCGGCGGTGACACCGCTCTCGGTGGACGCGGACCAAAGTTTTTCGCCGGTGGTGGCACGAAAGGCCTCGAACTGTCCCGCGCCCGTGCCTTCAAAGACCAGATTGCCGGCGGTTGAGAGCGCGCCGCCATTCCAGGGGCCGGACCGGTCCGCGCGCCAGGCCTCTTTTTGCTTCACGGGATCCCACGCGGTCAGGTGGCCCTTGATGCTGCCGAGAATGGCTTTCTTGATCTCCGGTTGCTGCGGCATACCCGCGGCGACGGGATCGGTGCCGGTGTTGAGGGCAAGTGCATTGTGGCGGAAATGTTCAGCGGATTTGTAAGCGAAGCCGGACTCCAGCACCGGAAAATAGACCAGTCCGGTGTTCGGGCTATACGAAGCGGGCTGCCAACTATGCGCGCCGCCGGGGCCCGGGGTGATGACGAATGGTTTGTTGGCGGACTCATACTCCGCCTCGGGCGATTCGAGAGGCCTGCCAGTTTGTAGATCAACGCCGGTGGCCCAGGTCACGCGCGTGAAGGGCTTCGCGGATAAGAGTTTGCCGGTGGCGCGATCGAGCACGTAGAAGAAACCATTCTTCGGCGCGTGCAGCAGAACCTGGCGGGGCTGCCCGTCGATTTGCAAATCCGCCAGGATGATTTGCTGGGTGGAATCGTAGTCCCATTCATCGCCGGGATTTTCCTGATAGTGCCAGACGTACTCTCCGGTGTCGGGCCGCAACGCAATGATGGACGAGGCCAGCAGATTATCCTCGACGCGAGTGCTGCGGATTTTGCGTGCCCACGGATCAGCGTTGCCCGTTCCGATGTACAGCAAGTCGAGTTGCGGGTCGTACGCCATGGCGTCCCAGACGGTGGCGCCGCCGCCGTTCTTCCACCATTCGCCGCTCCACGTTTTTGCGGCTTTTTCCAGGATGGGGCTTTCGAACGGCTTTGCGGGATCGCCGGGCACGGTGTAGAAGCGCCAGGCGAGTTTCCCGGTCTCCGCGTCATAGGCGGAGACGTATCCACGAACGCCCATTTCCGCGCCGCCATTTCCGATGAGCACTTTGCCGTTTATCACGCGAGGCGCGCCGGTGATCGTGTAACGCAACTTTGGATCGATCGTTAATGTTTCCCAAACGGGTTTGCCGGTGGCAGCATCGAGGGCGAGCAATCTTCCGTCGAGCGTGCCGAGAAAGACTTTGCCATTCCACGCGGCGACGCCTCGGTTCACGACGTCGCAGCAGGCATTGATGGCCCATTCGGGCGGGACCTTCGGATCGTAGGTCCATCGAAGCGCGCCGGTGGCGGCGTCCAGTGCGACTACTTTGCTCCAGGCGGTGGTGAAGTACATGACGCCATCAATGACCAGCGGCGTTGATTCCTGGCCGCGGTGGGTAGGCACGTCGTAATACCAGGCTAGAGCGAGCTGCTTGGCGTTTTGATCGTTGACTTGTTGAAGCGGGCTAAAGCGCTGCTCGCTATATGTGCGGCCATAGCTGAGCCAATTTCCCGGCTCTTTGTCCGCGGCAGCGATTCTGGCACCATCAACGGCTGCGGGACGCTGCGAAGGAGCAACTCCCGCTTGTGGTGAGGTTGGCGATTCGTGTGTTCTGCAGCCCATGCAGCCCAAGATGGCGGCGGAGACACAGAGTTGTAGAAGCGAGATTAGATGACCTCCGCGCATACCTGGCACACAGGATTCGTTGCAGCCCCACCAAAAAGGCATTCCTCACCCCAATCTTCCTGCGTTAATCCATTTGAACAACAAAACGGACGCTGTCTGAGTTCCTATCGCCTGGAAGTCCAAGTGTCAAGTGCGGAGGGAGGGAGGCATGCGGGGTACGGTCACCGTGCTTGGTGAGGAGGGCGGACCAAAAGCGCTGGAGGGCGTGCGCCAGCAAGAATATACGAAGAATTGCGAAATTTCCGATGAGGTGAAGCAAACCATCCGATATTGCGCGATATTCGCACAGAGTGGGCGATCCCAGCCTTGACATTGGAGGGTTGCAAGTTTAGACATGCTCTCAATGACGGGGCGATTTTCGAGTGAGGCAACCCGCGTGTCACGGAATAGTTGGGGTGTGCGTACCTTGAAAGGAGTCAATATGGGGAATCGGGGAGTGCGGGCTTTTCTATTGCTCTTTCTCATCATGTTTGTCGTTGCGGTGAATTCCTCGTTTGGCCAGGCTGGCACCAGCTTTGCGCAATTAAACGGCACCGTGCTGGACCCCTCAGGGGGTTCCGTCGGCAAGGCCAATGTTGTGCTCCGCGAGGTAAACACGAACCACGTGTACAACGCCACGGCCTCGGACAACGGGTATTACGTTATTCCTAACTTGCCGCCGGGGCAGTATGAGCTAAAGGCCTCGTTTACCGGATTTGCTCCCTATACGCAGACGGGTATCGTGCTCCGCGTGGGCCAAATGGCCACTATCGACGTCACCCTGAAGCTGCAAAGCGGTGGGGAGAAAGTGGTGGTGACGACGGAAGTGCAACAGATCGAACCAACGCGAACCGAAGTCAGCCAGGTGATCGACGCGAAGCAGATTGACACGCTGCCCATCAGCGGCCGGCTGTTCACCGATTTTGCCCTGCTGACGCCTGCTGTGGCCACCAGCCGCACCAGCCTGGGAACGACGTTTACGGAATTTGAAGTGACGCAAATCTCCTTCGCCGGGATGCGCTCGTTCAGCAATGAAATTACCGTGGATGGCGCGGATTTCGTCAATTCGGTGAGCGGCGTGCAGCGTTCCACTCCCCCGCAGGAATCGGTGCAAGAGTTCCGCGTGGTGAACAACAGCTTTGGCTCGGAATATGGGCGCGCGCTGGGGGGGATCGTAAATATCGTGACCAAGTCCGGCACGAACGATATGCACGGCTCGATCTACGATTTCCTGCAGAATAATGCAACGGATGCACGATCGGTTTTACAGCCTTCTCCGCTGCCTTACGAATTGCGCCAGAACCAGTTCGGCGCCACCTTGGGCGGGCCGATCAAGAAAGATAAGACTTTCTACTTCCTCAACTATGAAGGGAAGCGCCGGGGGGAGTCGCCGACTTATGCGCCGGACCTGGTCAATAACCTTGCCGAGATCGATCAGGCGAAGCAGTTTATGGGGCTGTCGCCGGAGGGATGCTACCTTCCGCCCTTGCAGTGCACCGGGACGCCTTTTTCCTACCTGCAGAGCGTGCTGAAGTCTTCGAATACCGATTATGGCTTTGTGCGAATTGACCACCAATTCAATCCCAACAATAACCTGGCCATCCGGTATCTCATCGAGGACGCCCGGTTCCTGGGCGAGTTGATTGGGAACACGCTGGACGGCGGAGGATTAGGCACACCGAGCGGTGGGCGGAATAACTTCATTCGCGATCAGTCGCTGGTCGGAACGTATAACACCGTCATCCGGCCCAACCTGGCAAACACCTTCCTCGCACAATATGCGCGGCGCCACTACAATTTTCCTGGCTCCACGGGCGAGCCCGATCTCAGCGTCGTGAATGACCTGGAGTTTGGGCACAATTTCGGGACGTATGACGCCATCTATGAAAGCCGCGCCGAATTTGCCGACTCCATTTCCTGGATCAAGGGGAACCATTCCGCCAAATTCGGATTTGATGGAAATTATGTGTGGAGCGCGAACAACTATCCGGGTTTCACTCCCGAACGCATCCTGTTTCCGAATCTAAGCTGCATGTTCCAGTTTGCTAATTTCGTGGAAGGCGCGATCACCGGGGTCGGCGGCACGCTTCCCGGAGTTCCGAACTCGCCTTGCCCGTTGGCTCAGGGGGCGGATGGAGTCGGATTTTTGTACTGGGGAGTAGCGCTGCCGCGAACGGGATTTACCAACGGTTACGTGCCGCAACCAGCGACCGGCGGGGGATACAACAGCGGATGGCCGAATGCCTTCCCCACGAACATGTACGGCAATTTCCAGTACACGTTGAATCATGGCTATTGGGGCTTTTTTGCGCAGGATCAGTGGAAGATCAAGCCGAACCTTACCGTTAATTACGGATTGCGCTGGGACTTCGAATCCGGCCTCGGTAATCACAGCGATTCTTACTACGGCGCTGTGCAGCCGCGCATCGGGCTGGCCTGGTCGCCGGACCGCAAGACGGTGGTGCGCGCGGGCTTCGGTCTGTTTTTCGACCGCAACAATCTTACCTTCTACTTCACCACGGGCAACCAGAAGGCCTTGCCGGGGTATTTCTGCCAGCCACCCAGCGCCGATGCGGGGTGCGCGACTGCAAATCTTGCCGGTGTGACGGTGCCAATGATTCAGAAGCAGGCTGCCTCGGGCGGTTGGCAATTGTCGGCACAGCCCGGCTATCCGGGAACGCCGTCGCTTCCATGCGCGCCCAACGGTCCTCTGCCACCAATCTTTTGTACCACTGGGCCGACCGGGAGCATTGCTGCCATCACTGCGTTCAGCATTTTGGCAGGAGGTCCCAACTCATATAATCCGGTGACGCTGACTGGGCCGTGCACTCTGACGCCGGCAGGACCCGCGGGGGCTTGCGGTGTGGGGTCTGGCGGAATTCAGCGGGACGGCAAGCTGCCTTACGCGGAACAGGCCAGCCTGGAAATCGATCGCCAGATTGGCGGAGGACTCACGGTTGACGTCGCCTACATTTTTGTGGGGGCGCACCGACTGGTGCGCGGGAACAACATCAACGTTCCGTGCCCGGCGGGCACCGCGAAGGCTGGGAATCCTTACACCGCGCAGGGCCTCTTGAATCCGGACGGCTCTCTGACGCCGTGTCAGGGAGCTCCCACACTGGGTCCCTTTGGTCTCGGCCCGTTTTTTTCCTACTTGAACAACGGCGCCAACCCGCTGCTCCCGTATAACCCGAGCGGCTTGGAATTTGGGGTGCCTAGCGCTGGCGCGGGTATCCCAGCTATCTCTGGGGAGCCCACGCTGAGCGGCGGCTTGCTGGATTACAACAACAACGTGGCCAATGCCGCGTATAACGGCTTGACCTTCTCGGCGATTGAGAGAATGGGCAAGGTGTTTACGCTGAACGCCAACTACACCTTCTCGCATACCATTGATAACGGAAATTTCACCACGTTCATCAACCTGCCGCAAAACCAGTTCGACTATGCGGCGGAGCGCGCCAATTCCAACCAGGATGTGCGGCAGCGCTTTGTGGCGAACTTCACGGCTACGGCTCCGGAAGATACCTGGCTGAGGAAGTTTGAGTTCAGCAGCATCATCACTATTGAGTCGGGCCGGCCGTTCACTTTGTTTGTCGGCAACAACACGTTTGGCGACGTTGCGGGGCAATCCACAGACCGCGTGGGCGGGCCGCCGCTGGCGACGGCCGCGTGCCCTTCCGTGGAGGACTGTTCCACGACGGTTACTCGGAACACTTACATAGGCGATCCACTGCGTACCTGGGATTTGCGGCTTTCCCGGTATTTCAAGTTCAAGGAGCGCTACCGGCTGGACGCCAGCGTGGATGCGTTTAACGTACTGAACCGCACCAACGTAGACGAGGTGAGTTCGATCTATGGCTCGCCGGTCTTCTGCGGCGCTTCGCCCGTGGTTCCGAAACACTATAAAGATGCGGCTACAGTGGCCATTGAAACGGGAGCCGTTTCGTGCGCTCCGCAGCAAGCCGCGGGCAATCCGGGGGCCTGGCTCGCGCTCGGGCTACTGCCGGTTTCCATACCCAACAATCCCAACGCTACGTTCGGGCAACCCAGAACCATGTTCAACCCGCGGCAGTTCCAGTTTTCGTTGAAACTGTCTTTCTAGGAATATCAGCCCTTCCCAAGTCCCGGCCGCAGCCAGTGGGCAGCTGAGTGCGACCGGGCTGGGGATTTTTCGTTGGCCCTGAAGTTTCATCGCCGTCACTCGCCTAATGTTATTTCGCGAACCAAACCTGCGCGTCAGTTGTACTATATGAAGTCGGCGGGGCAAACCTGAGTAATGAATTCTTGGTCGACGACGTTAGCGCAGGCAGACGATGGTGAATGAGCTGAGCGCGCGTGCCCCAAAGCATGGGGCGAGGGAAATCATTTTCTCGCTGCTGTTCGTGGCGGCTAGCGGCATGACAGGGTTTGGCTTGCTTATTTCGTGGGTGCCGGCGACGGATCACACCCTTCACCTCTATCTTTTCGCGATTGCAATAGGCCTGCTAGTGCTAGCAGTCCCAATCGGATATCTCATGGGCGGAAAGGCGCCGGGAACATGGCGGCCGACAATTGCGACCACGATCGCCATAGTCATTGAAGTTTTGCTGTGCATTTGGCTGGGATGGGATAGCTACACTCACTTGCACCACCTGTGAGTAATTTGCCGACGGATCAGGCGCAACGCGCTGAAATGAAATTGGGGACTCCCACTACAACCGAACCGAGCGCGGCAGCTCCAACTGGTGAGCCTTCCACATCCCTGCGCTATGCGTGGTACGTCGTATTCGTCCTGATGCTTTGTTATGCGCTTTCGCTGGTGGACCGGCAGATCTTGAGCCTGTTGGTGGGGCCGATGAAACGCGATTTGCACATCAGCGATACGCGCATCGGACTGCTGCAGGGGCTTTCCTTTGCGCTTTTCTACACGTTGGCGGGCTTGCCGCTGGGGAAGCTTGCGGATTCGCGTTCGCGGCGCAATTTGATCACGGCCGGGGTGGCGGCATGGAGTGTGATGACGGCTGCTTGCAGCGCTGCGCGGAATTTCTGGTCGCTTTTCTTCACGCGAATGGGAGTGGGTGTTGGCGAAGCCGCGCTTTCGCCCGCGGCTTTCTCTTTGATCGCGGATTCTTTTCCGCCCGGGCAGTTGGGGCTGGCGCTCAGCGTCTATTCCATGGGCATTTACCTGGGTTCCGGCGTGGCGATGATTGTCGGGGGTTCCGTGGTGCAGAGCTTGTCGCGATCGCCGGAGCTTACGTTGCCGATTCTCGGCACGATCGCTTCCTGGCGCGCCACGTTTCTGGCGGTGGGAATTCCCGGGCTACTGGTCGCGCTGCTGACAAGGACGATTCGCGAGCCAGAGCGGCGCGCGCTGCTGCGCGGCAAGGACGGCCGAGCGGCACAACCTTATTTCCGCGAAGTCCTGCGAGAATTGCGCCGTCGGCTTTGGTCGGTCATTGGCATTTCGTTGGGCATGGTGTTCCAGGCGATAGCGGGCTACGCCTTCTTCGCCTGGGGCCCGACCTTCTTGCAACGAACCTATGCGTGGACTCCCGGCCACTCCGGGCACGTGGTAGGTGGCCTACTTTTGGTGTTTGGCTGTTCGGGGATGTATGTCGGCGGGAGTCTGTGTGATCGCTGGCAGAGGCGAGGAATCCCCGAAGCGCCTTTACGGATCGGGGTGTACAGCGCCGCAGGAAGCACGATTTGCTTTCCGGTGGCCCTGACCATCGGCAACGCCAGCTGGACCACGCTGCTGCTGGCGCCGGCGATCTTCTTCCTGGCTTTGCCGATCGGGTGCTCTTACGCGGCGCTGCAAATGATCTTCCCGAACCAGCTTCGGGGGCAGGTGTCCGCGCTGTTCTTGTTTATCTTGAGTCTCGGCGGGCTTTCGCTGGGGCCGCTGCTGCCGGGACTGCTGAATGACTACCTTTTTCGCAGCGAGGGAATGCTCAGCGTTTCGCTGGCCTTGACCATCACTGTGGCTTCCGTTCTGATGTGGGCGACGTTTCTGGCGGCGTATCGCCCATACCGGGAACACTACCGGGAGGCGCAGGCTTCCCTGGCCCAGTCGAAGTCCCCGGACACTTAAAGAGTGCTACTTTTCTTGAATCGATTCGATGTAGTGGACCAGATTCGAGATGCGCATTTGCACCACCGCATCGTCCCTGCCGCTTACCTGGGAAAACAGCGGTCCCCAGACGGGCATATCGGTCGAGCCGTGGGCGCCAGCCACACCGCTCCTGAGGATATTGGCGACATGGTCGTTGGGGAATTTGCCGCCATTCTTCTTCGCCAGTTGGGTCAGATTCGCCGGGGGATTCTTCAGGGCTGTGGCCGCAGGACCATTTCCCTTGCCATCCTTGCCATGGCATGGCGCACAATAGGAATTGAACATTTCGCTTCCTGACGCTGCCGAGGTCATTCCGATGGGCTCTTTCTTGACCTCTTTGGTCTGCCCGTAAGCCGGACCTACAACCAGAACAAAACACAGGAGAAACGCCGAAGCAAATGCACTATACGGTATCTTCATTTTCACAATAATCCTCCCTCGTTATTTGGAAAGGCATCTTCTGGTACGACCTTCCAACCAATGTTTACATCTCAAGTACATCCGGTCTGTGATATACCGCACTCCCTTTCGTCGCCTTTCTACCAGGCTTTGGACGATAATCGCCCGGGCGAGGCCTTCGCGATCGCAAGCAGCGTGCCATTCACGGTAGAGTTTTTTGCGATTTTGGCGCTTGGCGGTGGAAAATAGAGGTATTTGGGAATAGGGCGTGGAGTGTGATGGTTAGGGGCAGCTTAGGTACACGATGCCATCGCTGATGAAAAGACCTGTTCGCGCCGTTCGCGTGGCCGCACTGGCGGCGATCGTGGACCACCGCGAAGGCGGCGTGATCTACGTGCGCTCGCCCGAGGCTCTGGGAGAATACCCGGCGTTGGTGACGCATCGCCTGGAGTATTGGGCCAACGAGGCGCCCACGAGCATTTTCCTCGCACAGCGCTCGAAGGATGGGGCGTGGCAGACGGTGACCTACGCCGAAGCGCTGGTCCGGGTGCGCAGATTCGCTCAGGGTCTACTCGAGCGCGGCCTTTCTCCTGAGAGGCCGTTGATGATTCTTTCGGGAAACAGTCTTGAACACGGACTGCTGGCCCTGGCGGCCATGTATGCGGGAATTCCTTATGCGCCGATTGCGCCGGCGTATTCGCTGGCCGTGAAGGAGTACGTGGCGCTCTCTTATGTCTGGCAGAACTTCGCTCCGGCGATGGTATTCGCGGATGATGGGGCGCGCTTTGCGCCCGCGTTACGCGCTGTCGTCCGGCCGGGCGACACGCAGATCGTATTTCACAGCTCGCGGCCGGAAGGATTGCGTGCGATTTCTCTCGCGGAATTGGAAAGCGCGGAGCCCTCGGTGCTGGTAGACGAGGTGAACCGGCGAATCGGGCCGGACTCCGTCGCCAAAATTTTGTATACCTCGGGTTCGACGGGGCTGCCCAAAGGCGTCATCACCACTCACCGGATGCTGTGTTCGAATCAGCAGATGCTGCGGCAAATGATGCCGTCGCTTTCGGATGAGCCGCCGGTTTTGTGCGACTGGCTGCCGTGGAATCACACGTTTGGAGGGAGCCACAATTTTGGGATTGCGCTGCACAATGGCGGCTCGCTGTATATTGACGCGGGCAAGCCGACGCCAGAGCTGTTTGACGAGACGGTGCGCAACCTGCGGGAGATCGCGCCAACCGCGTATTTCAACGTGCCGAAGGGCTACGAAATGCTGATCGCGCATTTGCGCAGCGACGCGGCCTTGCGCAGCACTTTCTTCAGCCGACTGAATCTGCTCTTTTTCGCCGCCGCCGGGCTCAGCCAGCACATCTGGGACGCGCTGCAGGATCTTGCTTTCGAAACGTGCGGGGAAGAGATTCTTGTCGTCACCGGGCTGGGAGCGACGGAAAGCTCTCCGTACGCGCTGTCCACGGGAATCGAAGGCGCTTCGTCGGGCTGTTTGGGATTGCCGGTGCCTGGCGTGGAATTGAAGTTAGTGCCGGTGGAAGAAAAGATGGAGGCGCGGCTGCGCGGGCCCTCGATTACTCCCGGCTTTTGGCGCCGCCCGGAATTAACGGCGGTTGCCTATGATGAAGAGAACTATTATCGACTTGGCGACGCGGTGAAGTTTGCGGATGCGCAGGACCCTTTGAAGGGGTTTGTGTTCGACGGCCGGCTGAATGAAGATTTCAAAATGTCGAGCGGAACCTGGGTGCGGGTCGGCCCTTTACGGATGCGACTGCTCGCGCATTTTGGGATTCTGCTGCAGGACGTGGTCATCGCTGGGCCGGACCGTGACTATACGACCGCTTTGTTTTTCCCCGCGCTGGTGGTGTGCCGAAAACTTTGCGGGGAATTGTCGCCGAATGCGCCGGCGGCCGAAGTTTTAGGACATGCATATGTTCGCCGGGTATTTCAGGAGCGGCTCGATTCGTTTGCCTCGGCAAGTACGGGAAGCTCGACGCGGATTGAGCGCGCGATCCTGCTGGATACGCCGCCATCGATCGAGCTGCAGGAGATTACCGACAAGGGTTCGATCAATCAGAAAACGGTATTGCGAACTCGGGCGGCACTTGTTGATGAGCTGTACCGCGAACCCATTCCCGAGCGCGTTCTGGCGCTCACGAAGGAGCCTGGATGAATTCTTCAACGCGCATTGACGTTGCATCGCTGGCCGCTTTTGACGTGCACGTGCACCTGGAAGCCACGGATGATCGCACGGCGGCGGACATCGCAGCGAAGAAGTATTTTGGGGAGAGCGGAGCCGCGCGCGATGGCAACGCGCTGGCCGAATACTATCGCTCACGAAAGATGGCTTTTGTGATTTTTGCGGTGGACGAAAAGCTGACCGGAAGGACGCGAGTCACGAACGAAGAGGTGGTGCAGTTCGCGGAGCAGAACGCCGACGTTGCGATTCCGTTTGCGAGCATCGATCCCAATCGCGGCGCCGAGGGCGTGCAGGAGGCCAGGCGACTGGTTTCGGAGGGGGAAGTCCGCGGATTGAAACTTCATCCACCGGTGCAGAAATTTGTGCCCAACGATCCGATTGCTTATCCGTTGTACGAGGTGTTCGCGGAGGCGGGGCTGCCCGTGATTTTTCATACTGGGCATAGCGGGATTGGCACGGGAATGCCTGGCGGGGGCGGCGTGCGGCTGAAGTACGGGCATCCGATGCCCATTGATGACGTGGCGGTGGACTTTCCCACCATGCCGATCATCATGGCCCACCCTTCGTTTCCTTGGCAGGATGAGGCCATTTCCATTTGCCTTCACAAGCAGAATGTTTACATCGATCTCTCCGGCTGGTCGCCCAAATATTTCTCGCCCACGCTGATCCAGTACGCCAACACGCTTTTGAAGAACAAAGTTCTCTTTGGGTCGGACTATCCATTGTTAACCCCGGACCGGTGGCTGGCGGACTTCGAGAAGATCGCCATCCGGGACGAGGTGCGGCCGCTGATCCTCAAGGAAAATGCGATTAAACTGTTCGGATTGAAATCGTAGTGCGCATCGCGCTGAGCCTGCGGATAGTGGAAAAGCCAGGCAGTCCGTGGGTGTTGTGGGGTCGGGCCGCCGGGTACGGGCGTTCGCTGCATTCGCGGGCGTCAACTGGCGTTGCGGTTGGCGGAAAAGTCAGCCTTGATGCTCCGACAGTTCCGGATTTACCGGTCCGTCCAGAACTTCCAGCTGTTCGATTCCGGTTTCCGGTTCAACGCCGTTTTCCTTGTCCGTGCGTTTTGCAAGTTTCTTTTGCGCGCGGCGCTCCGCCTTCTCACGCTGTTTTTCGAGGCGCTTCATTTCTTTCTGGCGCTTTTGGAATGTGATGGCCATACAATCTCCTTAAATTCTCACTGCTAGCCGGTATTCCGGCATTGGAGCCGCGGATCTTACCAGCGGGGTTCGCGCGGCTGGCGAGCGGCTTCCCGGTAATCTTCGTTCGAAAAGCGTTCCTTGCTTCCGCCGCCGCGGTTGTCGAAGCGGGGCGCGCGGCTGGTGGCTTCCTTCGGGCGCGCCTCGTTCACTTTCAAGTTGCGTCCGCCGACGGCTTTGCCGTCCAGACCGGCGACGGCCTTGGCAGCTTCATCGTCGTTGGGCATTTCCACGAACGCGAAGCCGCGGGCGCGCCCGGTTTCGCGATCCTTCACCAGGGTCACGCGGCCGACTGCGCCGAACGGCTTGAACAGTTCGTTCAATTCGTTCTCCGTGGTTTGAAAACTCAGATTGCCTACAAATAGACTCTTCATGTTGCTTCTTCTCCTTGATTTATTTGCGATCCCCCTTGGCGAAGGCCGCGGGGGACCGCATGAAAATCCCAAACCTTCCTAATACGAACCCCGCACAAAAATTTGAAACCTGCCGGAACGCGAGGGATGTCGCAATTTCCGCAGCGCTTTCGCTTCGATCTGGCGGATGCGTTCCCGAGTAACCGCGAACACTTCGCCGACTTCCTCGAGCGTATGCTGGCTGCCGTCGTCCAGGCCGAAGCGCATGCGGATGATGCGCTCCTCGCGGGGCGTCAGGGTTCTGAGGATGGAAGCAATCTGATCCTTCAAATTGAGGTCGATGGCCGCGTCGGAAGGAGACAATACGCCCTTGTCTTCGATGAAGTCGCCGAGGTGGGACTCGCCTTCGTCGCCCAGCGGGGTTTCAAACGACATCGGCAACTGCGCAATTTTTTTTGTTTTGCGCACCGCGTCCACGGGAATGTCCATGCGCTTGGCGATTTCATCGGAAGTCGGCTCGCGGCCGAGTTCCTGGACGAGTTGCTGGCTGGTGCGCACCTGCTTGTTGATCATTTCGATCATGTGCACGGGGACGCGGATGGTGCGGGCTTGGTCAGCGATAGCACGGGTGATCGCCTGGCGAATCCACCAGGTTGCGTAAGTGGAGAATTTGTATCCCCGGCGCCAGTCAAATTTGTCGGTGCCGCGCATCAGGCCTATGTTGCCTTCCTGGATCAGGTCCAGGAACTGCAGGCCGCGGTTGGTGTATTTTTTGGCGATGGAAACAACCAGGCGGAGATTGGCCGCGGTCAGCTCGCTCTTGGCAAGCTGCGCTTCCGCTTCGCCGCGGTGGATCAGGATGAGCGCGCGTTTCAGGGTGGCGGCGCTGACCTCGTTCGACTCTTCGATTTCGCGCAGGCGCAAACGGCAGGCGCGCAATTCCTTGCGAGCTTCCAAAGACGTCTCGCCGTGAGCGGCCTTCACGCGGCGTTCCAGGCGGGCCGCTTCGCGCTCCAGAGACTCCAGGCGCTCCACGGTGTGCCGCAGGAGTTCGATCAGACGTTTCTTTTCGCGCTCCTTGAATTCGATGGATCGAACCAGCAGGGACATCTCAACTCGGGTGCGCGACAACCGGCGCTTGGCGCGAATCTGCCCTCGCTTGTTCGACGCCGGGGTTGCTTCCAATTTGGCGCGCTGCTTCAGCCCCAGCTCATGCAGCTTCTGAATTTTGTCGATGACGCGCAGCGTATGACGGGTCTTCTCTTCAATCTTTTCCGGGCTGAGGTCTTCCTCGTCGAACTGGATAATTTCCTTGATGGAGCGGTTACCCGAGCGGAGTTCCTCTCCAACGGTCATCAGGGCTTTCAGCACAATGGAGGAACGCGAAACTGTTTTGAGGACGCGGACCGTGCCGCGCTCCAGGCGCTTGGCAATGATCACTTCCTGCTCGCGGGTCAGCAGCGGCACCAGGCCCATCTCGCGCAGATAAACGCGGACGGGATCGCTGGTTTTTTCCGCGGGCGACGCGGCGTGTTCCAATTCCAGTTCTTCGCTGGAGGAGGGCTCATAGCGCGGCCGGACATCCGCCGGCTCCGAAACTTCCGGCGCCGCATGCGCCAGCTTGGCGTCCGAGGCGTCTTCGTACAGGGTGATGCCTTCGCTCTCGAAGGCGGTGAAGGCAGTGTCGATCTCCTCGGTGGTGTGTTCTTCCGCCGAAAAAGCGTCGTTCACCTGGTCGTACAACAGATAGCCCTGCTCCTTGCCCAATTTAATGAGCAGGCGAACCTGATCTTGTTGTTCCTGGATGTCCCTTGACAATCGTTTCTCCCCTCATCCACTGCCAGCACTGTTCGGGCGCTTTTCCATCGCGCACCATTGCCCGGCAGACACACCAGGACACGGAATGGCTCACAACGTTTCTCTGTGCGGATTGCAGCTTTGGCTACCTGCGCTGCGTTGTGTGGACAGGACTCCGGTTGTCCCGATGCACTTGGGTGCCGCGGCATTTGCAGCTTTTGAAACAGACCAACACCATCATACACTACCTGCGCGTTTCTGAGGGGACCGTCGCAATCGCTATCCAGGCGGCATTTGTGGAATTCCAATGGGAAGGGAATTGGCCGCGAAGAGATAGAGACTCTGCGTTTAAGACCCAAAGCTTCGAATTTCAGTGCTTCACCTTAAGGCGCCTGGGCACCGCCGGTTTTCCCGCGCCATCCGCATTTTCCCGATTGAGCCCCATGTGCCCTGAAGTGCCCGGAAAATGCAGGGGATCGCGGAGGCTCTGCAGTTCGCGGTAGTAGTAGAGCGGGCTGGGGCTTCTCTGTTTGAACTTGAGGCTTTTCAGGAAATCGAGTTCCTCGGGGGTGGCATCGCCGCTCATTGCCGGATTGCGCCGGAATTCCTTGAAGCCCGGCTCTTCTTCCGGGGCAGGTGCGTCTTGCGTTGGCACAAACTGAAAATGAATCTGCCGCTGGGACGCGAGGCGTTTGTTCAGGAGCACATCGAGGGCGAATGTCTTCATTTCGATGTCCCAGGAATCGATCATCGGGTCCAGAAACGCGGAGCAGTGCTCAATCGACAGGTTGAATACATCCGTGTCCAGGAACTCCAGAATCGTGGCCCGCATTTCTTCGTAGGACTTGCTGCCAAGCTTGGCCACGCCGCGCAGCCAGTCTTCGTTTTTCAATTCCTCGCGGGCGATCCCTTTCGCTACGTCCAGGAGCGTCTGGCCGACCAATCGTTCTAACTCGCCGAACGCCTGCTTTTCAAAAATCTCGCGCACCTGGCTGCGGCTCTCGTTTTTGCATTTCCGGAGAATCAGTTCGCGCATCTCCTTGAACAACGGCTCCGGCGGGTCGGCCAGCTTTTTCTTCAGCTCCTCGCGGTGTTGCGCGAGGACCAGGGAAGCGAGGTGGCCCGGAGGAAATTTCAAGAACGAGTTCATCTTGTCGTACAGATCGGTGCGATCGACGGCGGGCGGGGCCTTCTTGCGGGTTAATAATTGCGAGATGTAGGACTCCGTGACCTGGGCGGCGGCGGCCAGGTCGCGTTGCTCGATTCCCAGCTCTTTGAGCCGCTGTTGAATGACGAAAGAAACGTCCAAGAAAGCCTCCGGGCGGATTAACTAAACTAGTAAAGCCAATAGTAAGGGAATTGATTCGACTTGACAAGAGCTGTAAAGTAGCTCATTCTGGAAAGGTCATCCCAAGGCTGCCTTCAGGTTTGGAAACCCCGCTGGGTTCCTGAAACTCTCCCTTGCTCATGAACCGGAGGTGCGTCTTAATGTTCGTCCGCAAAGTTTCCATGCGCTTAAAGACCGAAGGTGCGGCGGATTTCATCCGCACGATGGAAGCCAAGGTTATTCCCTTGCTTCGCAAGCAGCATGGGTTTCTCGACGAGATGACGCTCATCCCACAGAACGGCAAGGAAGTCTACGCCTACAGTTTCTGGGAAAACAGCGCCGACGCCGAAAATTACGACAAGCACGAATTTGCGCAGGTCACCGACATGCTCGCCGGGGTGGTGGAAGGCGCGCTGCGCATTCACACCTACATGGTGGCCAACTCGACTTTTCACAAACTGGCCGCTGCCGTCGCTTCCTGAGCGCCATATCTTTTTCCGCGGAACAAGCCGTGCGCGGCTGAAGCCGCTGAGTTTTCCAAAGAGGGCAGGCGCCGAGCCTCTCCCGCTTTTCTCTTCAAGCAGTCTCGGCAGAGGAGAAAAAATGCAGATCGCGATCTGGATATTTGTGGGACTGGCGGCGGGCTGGCTGGCCGGTAAGAGCCTGGAAGGGAATGGGTACGGCGTGTGGATGGATCTAGCGATGGGTGTCGCGGGTGGCGTGGTTGGCGGCTTCCTTTCGCGCTCGGTCGGATTTTCGGGCTACGGCGGCGTGTTTGTTTCCACCTTTATGGCCATAGGTTGCGCCGCGCTGTTGACGATTCTTTCCGCCTTGATCAACGGCAGAACCATCCGCGCCAGGGCTTTTTAATTGTTGCGCCGCCAAGACATGCTTTCACCGCGTCAAACTCCAATGCCCAAAATGAATGAAAGCCGGATGGTGCTCATAAGGGAAGGCGCTCTCTTGCCCCCGGATTTCGAGTTGGAGAGCGAAGCGTTTTTGCCGGGCTGGCGAAAGGTCAAGAATTTGGATGGCTACACGCTGAATCGAAAAATCAAAGAGGCCAACTGGAATTTCGTGCGCCTCGTCGGCGAACACAAGGTGAGAGCCGTCGGGCGCGTTTATGCGGGAACCCTGCGAAAAGGCATTGCGCGAATTCTCGACGGACTGCGCGGCCGCAAGTTCAATTCCCTGGAGATTACCGGGGTCGTCCTGAACCGCTTTGTCGGCTTGGCTTTCGTGAGTATTTCCGCCAACCGGCGGCATATCCAGGGTGGACTTCGGGTAACCCCTTGAAAGTTTTCTCGCTGTCACGGCCGCAGGGCGAACATGTTCTGTTCGGGACAGTCAGAATGTAGCAGTTGTGCATAACTTGTTATGAAGTTAGAACCACGAAAAGGAAACGCGTATGACAAAACTCTATGTTGGTAATCTCTCCTTCGGCATGACCGATGAATCCTTGCAGGAATTGTTCGTGGGCAAAGGTTATCAGGTATCTTCCGCCCGCGTCATCACCGACCGGGAAACCGGACGCTCGCGGGGTTTCGGATTCGTCGAGTTGGGATCGGGCGACGATGCGACCAAAGCGATCGGCGAGTTCAACGGCCTGGATGTGGACGGGCGGCAGTTGCAGGTGAACGAAGCTCGGCCCCAGGAATCGCGTGGCGGTGGTGGTGGTGACCGTTCGGGCGGCCGTGGCGGGTACGCGGGCGGGCGCGGCGGCGGTGGCGGCGGGCGTGGCGGCCGGCGCGACTACTAAATTGGCGGCTTAGCCCGCGAATTGCCGGGCTCCGTTTGGAGATCGATCTTTGGCCACTCCGGAATTTGCGGCAGTGCCATCTTTTGTTTTTCGCGAACAGGAGGCTTCTTGGAGAATCTTACGGCAGGCCAGTACATCAAGCACTTTCAGTACGGTTGTGGCGTGATCACCGAATCGAAATTGGATCGCACCACGATTGACTTTGACGCTCACGGGGTCAAGATGTTCGTCACCAGTCTCATGGTCGTCGAGCTAGCCGAAGGGACGCCACCCAAGCGGCGGCGCGCCAAGCGTGTTAAGCCGGTGAAGCCCGAGCCCACGCTGAACGCCCGTGTCTTTGTGCCCGGTGCCAAATGAGCGGCGGAATTCTCGTCCAGTATGTTGGTTTTCGCACCAACGGACTGACGCGGGAATATACTTTTAACGTTCGTGGCGACGGGCAGGACCGTGCATTTACCTTGAACATCGCCAACGAAGCCTTCATCGCGCATCGGGCGAGCTACCAGGATGCGCCGGCAATTTGCGCGGAACGCCTGCAAGCGGAACTCGCCGCCCACGAGAACCATCCTCTCGAAACGGATTACGTCATCACCACGGCGGAGTTGGCATCGTATCGCGCCGCGCGCTCGCCAAAGGGCGGGCAGAAACTCTGGAGCCGCAAACCGCAGGAAGATTATTAGCACCTCTCCTCACTCTGGCCAAACAACACCTCTTTGAGCAGCGCCACCCGCCCAGCACTCTCGGAAGCTGTTAGTCACGAAAGCGGGAATGAAATGTCACAAGAAAAGATGAGCACTCCAATGGAAGGCACGGCTCTGCTGGAATTGGAACGCGCGCCGAAATTGCTGGAATTGTCAGTCTCAGCGGAAGTGGTCAATCTGGGTTCGCTGGTTGTCGACGAAAAGCTGGCGCCTGTCCGGCCGATCCATCCACGGCCGATGCTGCCAAGCCGGGTGGCGATCATTGGGAACTACCTCCCGCGGCAGTGTGGCATTGCCACGTTTACCACCGATTTGTGCGACGCGATTCATGCCGAATACCAGGACACGGAACTGCTCGCGCTGCCGGTCAACGATACCCCGGAAGGCTACGACTACCCTGCGCGAATCCGCTTTGAGTTGTCCCAAGATGAGATGGCTTCTTACCGGCAAGCCGCCGATTTCCTGAATTTCAGCAATATTGATCTGGTTTGCCTGCAACATGAGTATGGAATTTTTGGGGGACCATCGGGGGCGCACGTTCTGGAATTGTTGCGGCGCCTGCACATGCCCGTGGTCACTACCCTGCACACGGTACTCCGCGAACCGAACGCCGATCAGCGCTCAGTGATGGAAGAAATTGCCGCGTTGTCCGATCGCCTGATTGTGATGAGCCGGCAAGCGGCGGACATTTTGCAGGAAGTCTTTCACGTTCCGAGTTCGAAGATCGATCTGATTCCTCACGGCATCCCCGACATGGCCTTTACGGATTCCAACTTTTATAAGGACGTTTTCGGAACCGAGGGAAAAGAGGTCCTGCTCACGTTCGGGCTGCTCTCGGCAAATAAGGGCATTGAAAACGTCATCAGGGCCCTGCCCAGCATCCTCTCGCGCCACCGCAATGTGGTGTACATGATTTCCGGCGTTACCCACCCGCATGTATTGCGTCGCGAGGGTGATGGCTACCGGATATCCTTGCAGAAACTCGCCAAGGACCTGGCTGTGGAAGATCACGTCATCTTCCGGAACCGCTTCGTCAGCCCGGAAGAACTGGTTGAATTGATCGGCGCCGCCGATATCTACATCACGCCGTACAAACACAAGGGGCAAGTTGTTTCCGGGACGCTGGCGTATGCCTTGAGCGCCGGAAAGGCGATTATCTCCACACCGTATCTGCACGCGATCGAATTGCTGGACGAAGATCGCGGTGTGCTTGTGCCCTTTGACGACCCGAAGGCCATTGCTGAAAAAACCATCGAGCTGCTGGACAACGGCACCGCGCGGCACGCCATGAGAAAACGCGCTTACCTGTACACGCGTGACATGGTCTGGGACCGCGTGGCGCAGCAGTACATGGGGAGTTTTGAACGCGTGTATAACGAGCGTTTGCGCAATCCGCGCGCTACATTTTCCGCCCAGAACACCGAAAAAGTTCTGGACCGCCTCCCGGCCGTAAAACTCGACCACCTGCAACGCATGACGGACCAGACCGGCATCGTGGAGCATGCGGTGTTCGTCGTCCCCAACTATCCGGAGGGCTATTGCACGGACGACAACGCACGTGCGCTGATTGTCGCCATTCTGCTGGAGCAAATGGGCAGCGGGATGCACGCCAAGGCGCAGGAACTTGCGGCGCGTTATCTTGCTTTCTTGTGGCTGGCTTTTGATCCGAGTACCCGGAGATTTCACAATTGCCTGAGCTACGCACGTCAGTGGCAAGAGCCGGAAGGCTCGGAAGATAGCCACGGACGCGCTATTTGGGGCTTGGGTACGGTCCTGGGGAGAACCAAGGTCGCGGGTCTCCGCGGAGCCGCGGGCCGCTTGTTTGAGTTGGCAATGCCGGCGGCTTTGGAATTCAAGAGCCCCCGGGCCTGGGCCTTCGCGTTGCTGGGACTCCAGGAATATCTCGAATCGTTCCCGGGAGATCGCGCCGCCTTGAATGCCTCGGATGCGCTAGCGAACCGTCTGCTGGAATCTTATCGGGCGAACCGTTCGGAGGATTGGAAGTGGTTTGAGAAGGGGCTGGCGTATTCCAACGCGCGGCTTCCGCAGGCGCTAATACGCGCCGGAATGCGCAGCTCGAATGGGGCCATGCTCACAGCAGGCCTCGAATCCTTGGAATGGCTCGCTAAAGTTCAGCGATGCGAGATTAAAGGCCACTTTGTGCCCATCGGCTCCCACGGCTTCTATTCCACGAAAACCGAGAAAGCTCGCTTCGACCAGCAACCCATCGAGGCCTGCGGCGCCGTCTCCGCATTTCTGCAGGCCTATGGTGCCACCGGAAAAGGCCGCTGGCGCAAGGAGGCGTGGACAGCCTTCAACTGGTTTCTAGGCGACAATGATTTGCAGATTGCCTTGTACGACCCCACTACCGGCGGGTGTCGCGATGGTTTGCATCCCGATCGCGCCAACGAAAATCAAGGTGCGGAATCCACCCTCTCCTTCCTGATGGCCCTTCTGGAAATGCGCAAGTTGGAAGAGGCGGACATCACGGACGGCAAGTCTTGAACAATCCACAATTGTATTTTGTCCGGCCCGGGCTTGCAGTCCCCGGCGGTAGACTCGATTTATTTTTTATGAAAGAGATCATGATCGAACACGAATCCTTATTTAAGAGGTACGCTGGCAACCCAATCCTGTCCGCCAAGGACTGGCCCTATTCGATGAACAGTGTGTTCAACGCGGGGGCCACGCTGCTGCCCGACGGGACAACTCTGCTGCTGTGTCGCGTGGAGGATCGCCGCGGACTTTCCCACTTGTGCGCGGCCCGCTCGGCGAACGGAATCGACAATTGGGTGGTGGACCAACAACCGACCTTTTCGCCCCAACCGGACCGTTTCCCCGAGGAAGTATGGGGCGTGGAGGATTGCCGGATCACCTATGTGCCGGAATTGGAGCAATACGCCGTTGCCTACACCTCCTACTCGCGCGGTGGCCCTGGGGTTTCCCTTGCCCTGACGAAAGATTTTCACGCCTTCGATAAGCTCGGCGTGGTGATGTCTCCGGATGACAAAGATGCGGCGCTGCTGCCCAGAAGAATCGGGGGACGCTGGGGGCTGATTCACCGGCCGATGACGCCGCTGGGGGCGCATATCTGGATTTCCTACTCGCCCGACCTGCGGCACTGGGGATCGCATACGCTCATGCTGGAAGCCCGGCGCGGCGCATGGTGGGACGCCAACAAGATTGGGATGTCGCCACCGCCGATCGAAACGCCGAAGGGCTGGCTGATGATTTACCACGGCGTGCGCAGGACGCCATCGAGCTCTATTTATCGGCTCGGCTTGGCTCTGTTTGACCTGGAACAACCCGAAAAATGCCTCAATCGCGGGGATTCCTGGATGTTTGCGCCGGAAGCTGAGTACGAACGCCACGGCGATGTTCAGGACGTGGTGTTTCCTTGCGGCTACACGATTGCCGCCGATGGCGACACCATCAATCTCTATTACGGCGCCGCGGATTCCAGCATCGCGCTGGCCCATGGCAGCATTCGCTGCCTATTGGCGTGGTTGGATGCCAATGGCCATTCCGTGGCCGCGCACGAGAGGCGGCAGCGGCATCAGTAAGGCGGGCATTGAGATTGCGGGGCATCTGGAGAGGAATTGTCTCGATAGAAATCGGGAGATAGCCATGAACATGACTTGTCCAAATTGCCAGAGTTCGAGGACCCACAGGTCAAAGACCAAGGGAATGGTTGAGATTGTTGTGGCCGCCATAATCTTCAGGCGGCCGTTTCGCTGCGAGGAATGCGATGAGCGCTTCTTCCGGTGGTCCATCAGCGAAAAACGGCCGCCGGAACGCCCCGTGACTTCGAGTTAATCGGCATTTCGCATCACGATTTTATTTGAGTAGCGGCTTAAAGTGGCCGCGACTGGATTTATCCTGCACTTGCACATCTCTTGTTCAGCACCGCCCCGCAGGCGAATGCAACCCCGCCGTGCCACTTTTTCATTAGCCAGAAGCCCATTGCTATCGCTATAATCCGCTGGATTGCGGCCTTTCTGCCGGCTTCCATCCGCGAGCTTACTGAATTTTCCGTGTTGCAAAAGGAGAGTCCCCATGAGCCAAATCTCATTCAGAAAAACATTTTTCCTGACGCTTGGATTCAGCCTTTTTTTGCTTCCGGCATTCGCGGTTGCGCAAGAGGCCACGCCGCACTGGTCCTATGATGGCGCCAGCGACCCCGGCCATTGGGGCTCGCTTGGTGCCGCCTTTGCCGCATGTTCCACGGGCCACATGCAGTCTCCCATTAACATCAAGGATACGGAGAAAACCCAACTACAGCCGCTGATGATGAACTACAAGGCTGTGCCGCTGAACATTATCGATAATGGCCACACCGTGCAGATCACCTATCCTGGCGGGAGCACCTTGAGCGTCAACGGCGTCACTTACACGCTGAAGCAGTTTCACTTTCACCATCCCGCCGAGGAACACGTCAATGGCAAGAAGTATGATCTGGTAGCTCACCTGGTGCATGCCGATGCCGGGGGCAACCTCGCCGTAATTGCGGTCTTGTTCACCAAGGGTGCGCCGAATCCACTCTTCGACAACCTTTGGAAAAATCTCCCGACAGAGCAGGGGAAGGCCGCTACGGTAGCCTCGGTTTCCGTCAACGTGACGGACCTGGTTCCCCAGGACACCGGTTATTTTCACTACATGGGGTCGCTCACCGCACCCCCGTGCAGCGAAGGGGTCACTTGGTTTGTGCTGAAGACCCCGATGACGATCTCCGCGGAGCAGTTGGCCGTGTTTGCCAAGCTCTACCCGCATAATGCCCGGCCCATCCAGCCGACCAACGGCAGGAAGATTGAGGAGTCGAAATAGGGCGATTGAGGCCCGCAGTGCCGGGTACTAGGGAATGGTCAGGGTGCAGGTGAGGCCCCAGTCTTAGGGCCTAGCTGCGCTTCCTACCTGGCAAAACACTTTGTTGCTAACCCCCGCCTGCCGTAGTAGTGTCGCCGCATGGCCAAGAAGCCAAAGAAACACACAAAAGGGAGCCGCACCACCATGTCAGCCGATCATGACGAAAAAATCGCCGCCAATGGCGAACTGCGCGAAGGCGCCAACGTCGACAAAATCCGTGACATCCTGTTTGGATCCAACATGCGGGAGTATGAGAAGCGCTTTGCCCGCCTGGAAGAGCGCCTGAACAAATCCTCCGAAGCGCTTCGCGAAGACCTCAAGAAGCGCTTTGATTCGCTGGAATCCTATGTCCGGGAAGAACTAGAGTCCCTCGGCCAGCGATTGAAGACCGAAAAGTCCGAGCGCGCCGAAAGCTTGAAAGAGCTCACTCGGGAATCCCGCGACAATGCCAAAACCCTCGAGAAAAAGCTCTCGCAACTGGAAGAGCAGCTGGACGCGGCGCAAACTGAGTTGCGCTCCAAGATCCTCGAGCAGTCCAAGGCGCTCGGCAATCAGATCCAGAAATCCAAGGATGAGCTGGAGGCCGCGCTGGAACACGAAGCCGAAACCCTGCGCACCGATAAGACCGACCGCGCCATGCTCGCGGATCTCTTCACCGAACTTTCCATGCGCCTGAAAGACGAATTGGAGCTCCCCGAGAAATAGGCAGGTCAACCGAATATGGGCTCCGCCCCACAACATTCCCGGGACCCGCTCGAATTTCGACCTAAAATGGCCGAATCGCCACCAAGCCGACCAGCGCCGGAACCTGAAGACCCGCTGCGTGAACCCGATGCGCAGGCCTACCTTGAACTCCGCCAGTTGATTCTGGCGCCGGAGCAAGAGGCGTTGGAGCGGCTGCACCAGCGCGTGGATGACCCGGCCTCGCGCACGGAAGACGTTGGCAGCGTGGTTGCCGAGGCAATCCAGCTCCGGCGCAAGCAGGGTGGGGATGAGGCGCTCAGCGCGGCCCTTGCGCCGACCATTGAGATTGCGTTGCGCGAATCCGTACGTAAGGATCCCGGCACACTCGCCGACGCTCTCTTCCCGGTCATGGGCCCGGCTATCCGGCGCTCGATTCTGGAAACGCTGCGCTCCTTCCTCGAATCGTTCAATCAGGTGTTGGACCAGAGCCTTTCGATCAAGGGGCTGAAGTGGCGTTTTGAGGCTTTGCGCACGGGACGCACTTTCACCGAAGTGGCGTTGCTGCACAGCCTGGTGTTCCGCGTCGAGCAGGTCTTCCTGATTCACAAGAAGACGGGGTTGCCGCTGGGGCACGCCGTTGCCTCCGCAGTCGCGATGCAGGATCCCAGCCTGGTCTCGGGCATGCTTTCCGCGATCCAGGATTTCGTGCGGGATTCGTTTCACACCGCGCAAGGCCAGGGCATCAATCGCATGAACGTGGCGGATTTAGACGTGTGGATTGAAGACGGGCCTTACGCCATTCTTGCCTGCGTCATCCGCGGCATCGCGCCCAGGGAATTGCGTGACCGCATGGCCGAAGTGCTGGAGAATGTTCACCGCGAGCATGCGGCGCAACTGGACTCCTTCGATGGCGACGCCGCGCCGTTTGCCAAAGTGAATGCGGAGCTCTCGCGTTGCTTGGAACTCCGATACAAGGAAGACGCCAAGCCGCGCAGCTTCGGATTCGTTTACGCGACCGCGGCCCTGCTCATTTTGCTGGCCGGCGGCTGGCTGGGCTGGCGCGCGGTGCAATATGGCCGCTGGGATCGCCTGGTGAATACCTTTCGCGAGCAGCCGGGATTCGTCATCACCTCGTTTGGCCGGGAAAACGGCAAGTTTGTGGTGCGTGGCTTGAAGGATCCCTTGGCAGCGGACCCCGAACAGTTCATCAAGATTTCCGACGTAGATCCGGCAAAGGGAGAGTTTCACTGGGGCGCTTACTACGCGCTGGACGACGAGATCGTGCAGCAGCGGGCCAAGGCTATTTTGTCGCCGCCGGCTTCTGCAAATCTCGCCGTCAAAGATGGCGTCTTGCAGGTATCGGGCAAGGCTTCGGTGGGTTGGGTGAAGGACCTTCAGTCGCGGGCGTTGCTGATTCCGGGAGTCCGCGCGATCCAATTGTCGCCGGAGTTGAACCCCGAGCAACTCGCCTTCAACCAGGCCAAGAGCGAACTGGAAAGTGCCTTGGTTAAGTTTCCAACTGCTAGCGCAGCCCTTTCCGCGTCCGAGCGCGCTGCGCTGCGTAAACTCGCGGAGTACATTCAAACACTCCTGCATACGGCGGATGGCCTGCGCCAGAACGCCAACCTGGAAGTGCTGGGCCACACCGACTCCACCGGTGCGGAGACGATGAATCTGAATCTCAGCCAGCGGCGCGCGGATCGCGTGTCTTGGGAACTCAGCCAGATCGGCATTCCGGAAAGAGTCCTTCATGCCCGCGGCCTTGGAACCACGAATCCTCTTCGCGCCGAGGATACGGAAGAAAATCGGCAGTTCAATCGCAGCGTCACCTTCCGTGTGAACGTGGTTGCTCCCTGACCTCCGCCCATGCTTGAGAAGAAAATCTGCATGCTGGGATCTTTCGCCGTCGGTAAGACGAGCCTCGTCCGCCGCTTTGTGGAAAGCATCTATTCGGACGTTTACCACACCACTGTCGGTGTGAAAATCGACAAGAAGGTAATGCAGGCGGGAGGCCAGGAACTCTCGCTGGTCCTCTGGGATATTTACGGGGAAGACGATTACCAGAAGATGCGCTGGAGCTATTTGCGCGGCGCGTCGGGCTACCTGCTGGTCGCGGACGGGACCCGCAAAGCCACGCTCGAAAAGGCGTTTGATCTGGAGCAGCGAGCGCGCCAGGAGGCCGGTCCCATTCCGTTTGTGTTGGTGATCAACAAGGTGGATTTGCTGCAAGATTGGGAGCTCGACTCGCGGCTGGAAGAGCAGATCGCCGCACGGTCATGGAGCGTCCTGCGCTCCAGCGCCAAGACGGGGGAAGGCGTGGAAGAAGCCTTCACTCTGCTCGCGCAGAAAATACTGGGATGAACATGCCCAACGTGCTGGAAGCATTTCTTGCGGAAATGGGATTTGCGCTCCTGGAATACCAGGGCAATGGGGCGTTTCTCCGGGTCTCCACACTTCCGCCGTGGTTTTCGGAAATCTGGGGCGAAATTCGAATCCCAGCCAGTCCGCTTGTTCTCGCGGAGAAGTCGCCCTTCCTTGAACATTTTCTGCTCGACGCGGAGGCGTTCTGGGCTTCGCCGAATGCGGCGGGGTGCCAGTCGGAGACCTGGATCGAGAAATCCGCGAGTGGACGCGAGATTCCCTTGCAGGCCAATGCGCTGCTTCTGGATGGCAAACGCATTCTCGCCGTGTTCAGCCCCGATCCGCAATTTCGCGAACAAGTCAAAATCCTGCAGACCGCGCGCAACGCCCTGCTGGACCATGAACGCCTGAACCGGGAGATTCAGAAGAAGGAGATTCTGCTGCACTGCATTGTGCACGATTTGTCGCAGCCGCTCAGTGTCATGCACGTGGCTCTGGACTGCCTCGCCGATGAGTCCGTCAGCGACCGTTCGAAACAGTTTCTTAAGCTCGGAAAGCTTGCCAGCAATCAGCAGGAAACGATGATTCGCGATATTCTGCAGACCTTCTCCGCGGATCTTCTGGCCACGCTGGATGCCGGCACGGAAGGGAAATCGTCAGCGGATCTTCTGGAATGCGCGCGGAAGACGATGAGTGCCCTGGGTCCGACGTTTGACGCCAAGGGTGTGCGCCTGGCGGTGTCTTCCAAGGTGGATCAAACCGCCAAATGGCCGGTGCGCGCCGAAGAATCCCGCCTGCAGCGTATCTTCTCGAATCTTTTGGAAAACGCCTTGCGCTACACTCCCGCTGGAGCTCGCGTGACCGTTGGTGTGGAGAGCGAAGGGGAATTCCTGAAAGCCTTCGTGGATGATGAGGGCCCCGGTCTTCCCAAGGACCTTCGTCCGGAACAGATTTTCGGCCTGTTCATGAAAGGGAAGCAGAACGGCGGCAAGGCAGGTCTGGGCCTGTATTTTTGCCGGATTACTGTCGAGCGCTGGGGCGGCAGCATTGGTTGCGTCACGTTGCCCGAGAAAGGGTCGCGCTTCTCGTTTCGCATCCCTCGTGCCGCGGTGCAAGGCGCTGAGATTCCTTCAGCTGTCAAAGCGAGTTCCGAGGCCAGCAGCTTCGGCAAAAAGTCATCTCGCATCCGCCCGCTACGCATTCTATTTGCCGATGACCAGGAAGACATCCGCACTCTCACCGCCTATCAACTGAAGCGCCAGGGCCACAAGGTGGTGGCGGCAAAAAATGGGAAAGCAGCGCTGAAAGCGTTTAAGTCGGCTGCTTTTGACGCCATCCTTCTGGACCAGGAAATGCCCGGAATGACCGGGGATGAAGTCGCGCGAGCCATCCGGCAGAGCGAAGTTGGCAAAAAAACGCATGCCTTTCTGGTGGCTTCCACAGGCAACGCCGGACCCGACGACATTCGCCGTCTGAAAGAGGCGGGCTTCGATCATGTTTTGGGAAAGCCATTCCATCTGGGAGAGTTGACTGCCATCCTCGCTTCTTCGCAGGCGGCCACCCTTCCTCCGCCAGCAAAATCGGCGGCGCGGACGGGGGCCAGCTACGCGGAGATGCTCACGCGCATTGGCGGCGACGAGAAGCTTCTCAAGCGCATGGTCCACACTTTCCTGGGCGACACGCCCAAGCGCGTCGCTGGAATTGCCGCGGCGCTCCGGCGGAAAGATGGCGAGGCGCTGGCTTCCCTTGCGCATGCCCTGAAAGGATCCGTAAGCATTTTCGGAGCGGAGAGCGCCCGAAAACTTGCCGAACAGCTGCAGGAACTCGGCCGGGATGCCAACCTTTCACCGGCTGCGGAAATCTTATCCTCTTTGAAGGAAGAGATTGCGAACCTGCAAGCAAACCTGAGAGGATACGCGAATCAAACCCCCGCCAGGCCGGAGTTGAGTGGTGGCAAGGGACAACGGCCTCCCCGGAAACGGGTTGAACGCCGGCGATAACGTTTGCGCCCGGCGATTCCGAGTTCAACGAACGGGAGTCCCAGCATGCCCGATATTTTGGTTGCGGAAGATGACGCCACAACACGCGAAATGATTCGCGGGGTCCTGAAAAAGGAAGGCTACGACGTGAGCACGGCCGCCGACGGCATGGTGGCGCTGCGGGCCCTGAAGAAAAAGAAATTCGATCTGGTGCTGCTGGACATCTGGATGCCCAAAATGAGCGGCCTGGGGCTGATTGGAACTCTTCACGGGGAAGCGCACATCCCGAAAATTATCGTGATGACTTCGGATAAGACCTCGGAAACCGTACTGAGTTCGCTGCGCGGGCAGGTTTACCAGTTTTTGGCAAAACCCATCGAAGCGCACACCCTGCTGACCACGGTGGAAAATGCTCTTTCGATGGACCCCGCAACCCCTCCGATCGAGGTGCTTTCGGCTAACAAACACTGGGTGGAATTGCTGGTGCCCTGCGAACGATCGGTAGTCAGCCGGGTGCAAAGTTTTCTTTCCCGGCTGGAAACTGATTTGCCCCCCGAAGTGATGGAAAAAGTCGGCTACGCGTTCCGTGAATTGCTGAACAATGCCATCGAGTGGGGCGGGCATCTGGACCCCAACTTGAAAGTGCGCATTTCCTACATTCGCACCAGAAAATTGTTAATGTACCGGCTGGACGATCCCGGGCCGGGATTCAAGATGGAAGAGCTGAAGCACGCCGCTGTGAACAATCCCGCCGATGATCCCATGGCACACATGACCATTCGCGAGCAGAAGGGTCTGCGTCCCGGCGGCCTGGGACTTATGCTCACGCAACAGTTGGTGGACGAACTGGTTTACAACGAAGCCCGCAACGAAGTCGTGCTCATCAAATACCTCTAGAGCCTTTGCGTGGCACAGCCATTCCTGGCTGTGTTTTTTGGATTTTCCCGATACGATTATCGTCCTTCATCCTCCGAGTTTTGATTTTCCTCCCTCGCCGCTTCTCTAGTACACTTACGCGAATCCTCTTGCACTCATTTTCCGATAAGGAGCATTTTCCATGGCAGAAGCCATTTTGACTGGCGCCGAATTCAAAAAGCAATTGCACGCGGGCACGCCGAAACTCGGCCTGTTTGTTAACTCACACAGCCCGACCGTTGCCGAACAGTTGGCACACAGCGGATACGACTGGTTACTCGTCGATTCGCAGCATGGGCCGATGAATTATGAAAAGCTTTCCGCGATGCTCAGCGGCATCTCCAACGGCGGCGCAAAATCCCTGGTGCGGGTTGGCAGCTACAGCGACCGCCCCGGCATTCAGCAAGCGCTCGACTTGGGGGCCGACGGCGTGCTGGTGCCGTACATCAATACGGCCGAGGAAGCGCGGCAGGCCGTAAGTTGCACTCGCTATCCCACCACCGGCACCCGCTCGGTCTATTTTCCGCAGCGCAGCATGAATAAGCTGGGACTGCTCGGATACGCAGGCGGCGCCAATGCCAACGTCATCACCGCGCTGCAGGTGGAGACCGCGGATTGCATCAAGAACATTGATGAAATCGCCGCGGTCCCCGGTGTGGATCTTCTGTTCCTTGGGCAGAACGATCTCTGCATGTCCATGGGCCTTTACGAAAAGTATGAGTTTCCGCATATGTACACGTCTCCGGAACTTGGGGCGGCCACGGAAAGGCTGATCGCGGCGGCTCGCAAGAACAAAGTCATCCTGGGACTGTTTCTCTTCGGAACCGCGCGCGTTGGCGAATTCCTCGACAAGGGTTTCAGCCTTTTTAGCGTCGGCAACGATCTGCATCACGTCCTGACCCAAGCGGGCGCCTATGTGAAAGATGTGGAAGAGGTCTCCAAAGCCAAGGGCAGGCCTTGGACGCGGCGCCCCACGGCTCTCTTTTAGCCAGCACCAAATCCAAGTTCCAAGGGGCTTTGCTAAGCACAGTGGCGAGGCCGTTTGGAGTCCGGTAGCTCAGCTACCGCTTTTGATGCCGAGCCGCAAGCAACAAACTAAACTGCGAAGCCCTCGTGCGCCGAGCACGAAGCCATTGGAACGCGGGGCATCCTGTAAATTTCACGAAACTCCTCCCTCCAGCATCAAATGGAGTTCGGCAGCCGCCAAGGGCGATGAGCAAGCTGCCCAAGCAGCGGAACGATCTAAATTCATCGCAGATCGAAGCGAGCCTAGAATGCCCATCAAGAACTGGGGCAATCGTCCCTGGACGATAGACTTTCGCTGCAAACCGCAACCTCTGCCCGAGTCCGTGGACTTCGCCGTGATCGGCGGGGGCTTCACCGGCCTTGCCGCCGCAGCGTGGCTAAAGCGCCTCGCGCCCGAGAAAACTGTCGCGCTGCTGGAAGCCGATACTTTCGGTTCCGGTGCCAGCGGGCACACCGGTGGAATGGCCCTTTCTGAATCGGCGGTGGGAAATCTGCCTGGCCTCGGCGACGTTTTGTCTGGGTATAAGAAAACCCTCGCCGAACTGCAAGTGGACGGCGGCCTTCGCCTGCCAGGCGTTTACGAACTTGGACGGACTAAGCCACTAAGAAATTCTCCAATTCGTTGGAGTGATTCCGGTGAGTTGTGTGCCGTCAACGAAGTTCCGGGAGGCACCATCGATCCCGGAAAGATCGTCTCCGGACTGGCGGCGGCCGCCGATCGTACCGGAGTTCTGGTCTTCGAACACGCCAACGTCGAACGATGCGAATTCTGCAACCCGCTGGTCTTGCACACCGCGCTCGGAACTCTCCGCGCCAGGCAAGTCCTGTTCGCCACCAACGCGTTTTCGTTCGAGTTGACCGCTTGGACGCAACGCGCCGAGGCCTCTTTCACCATCGCCGTCGCCACCGAGCCGTTAACCGACGCCGTTCGCCAGGACATCGGCCTCGGCGAAGGAAAACCGTTCTATACCGTGGATCTGCCGTACCTTTGGGGCCGCCTGCTAGGCGAGCAAATTATTTTTGGCGCCGGCCTAGTTCACTTTGCGGATTGGCGCGAAATGCACTCGCTAGATATCGCCAGCGGCCAGGCCGCGGAGGCGCTTGGCCGCCTCGAAGAACGAATCCACTCGCTGCATTCAAGACTTCGCGACGTTGCGATTACCCACCGCTGGGGCGGCCCCATTTGCATCACCGAAGATTGGAAGCCCATCTTTGAGCGCCATCCGCAAAATGAAAACGCCTTGGTGCTGGGAGGTTTTTCGGGACACGGGGTCGCGCAGTCCGTCTACCTCGGCGCGTGGGCCGCAGAGGCGCTTCTGGGAAAGCGCGAATTGCCGGACTGGAAATAATTAAAGCTGAGAGTGGGAAGAATCAGCGCAAGCGCGCGTTATGCCGGATGGCCCATGATTGGCAGCGTTTTCAGCATTGCCGAAAGCCCGTTCCAGATGATCTGCGTCCCGATGCACACCAGCAAAAACGAAGACAGCCGCATGATGACGCTCATGGACGTCTCGCCCAGCACCTGGGCCAAGCGATCCGCGAACGCATAGCAGAGATAGACGCTCGCGGCGATCAACACCGCTCCAATCACCGCCCCAATCATGGAAAAAACAACCGTGTGTTCGTGCTGTGGCTCGTTGGCCCCCAAAGTAATTGCGACCGAGATGGACCCGGGGCCAACCGTCAGCGGCAGAGTCAGAGGATAGAAAGCCTTCTGAAACAGGTCGTTGGTATCCACACTGCGGTGGACGTCCACCTTGGTGTCGTCGTCATCCTTCTGCTTCAGCAGCGCCCACCCCGCGGAAGCAAGCACCAGTCCGCCACCCACCTGAACCACGGGCAGCGAAATGCCGAAAAAATCCAAAATGTACCTGCCGATGAAATAGGAACCGACAATCAGTGTGACGCTGTTCAGCGCAATCCGCCAGGAAAGCATCTTGCGCTGCTCTGCGGAGTAGTAGCGCGTGAGCGAGAGAAACAGCGGGGCGCTTCCGAGAGGATTCACAATCGGGAAAAGCGCGGTGAGAATCAGAAGCGTGGACTTGAGGAGTTGCGGCATAAGGCGCAGGGGAAAGTATAGCTAGAAAACTTTCGAAGCCGAAATGAGTTTCGCGGTGGTGATGGCCTGGCCCACGTGGCGCTGCGTGTGGTCGGCCACGTGGACCAGCAATCCGCCGAGCGTCGCGGGTAGTTGCTGTTTTCCGACCGTGCGAGGTTGCGCGAGATCCGCGGAAGACAACGCGCGAGTGCGTTTGCCGGCGCGGGAAATTGTCTCGTCTAGTTCTGCGAGTAGTTCCTGGGTCGTTCCGCGCACTTCGGATTCGACTTTCAGGGCCTGCAACTGCGTTTCCGACAAAGAACGCCCTTCGGCATAGGTCAGCAGGCGGTCGATGCTCCCCGCAATGTGCCGGAGTTGAAAGGCCACCGAAGGTAAGCCCGCAGGACGTTGATGAACCTGCTCATTGCTCAGATCGCCGCACCACCTATGCGTATCTTCCTGCGCGAGTTCCAGCGCGTGGAGAACCGCTCGTGGAACTGCCGGCACTTCCGTCAACGTGCCGCGCAGCCACGGCTCAGGAAGGGAAGACTTGGTCTCTCTCATGGATGAGCCCTCGGGAAATTGCTTTCGCGAATTGACAGGCGAAAGTGCAGCACATAGGATGGAAAACTTCCAGCAAAGATACAACATCAGCTTTGCGACGGGTGGTCTCTTCCAGTATGAAATTGCTCAAATCATCCTTCCACACCGGGGCTATGCTGTTGCTGGCGGCTATGCTGTCCATCGCGGCTCCCACCACGATCGGCACCGCCGACCCGCAACGCTACTTGAGCGACATCAAGACGCTGACACAGGACAAAATGGAGGGCCGCGGCGATGGCACAAAGGGATTGGTGCGTGCCGAGCATTTTCTCGAGGCCCGCTATAAGAGCCTCGGGCTGGAGCCCGCCGGATCGCATGGATTTCTCCAGCCATTCCCGGTCACAACCGGCGCCAAGCTCAACGGCAAGAATCATCTGAATATTCAAAACGCCGAAAATAAAACGGAGCTGAAACTGAACCAGGACTTCGTGCCGTTCAGCTTCTCCGGATCCGGCGCGGTCACTGCTTCGCTGGTTTTTGCCGGCTATGGCGTCACCGCCGACGAGTTTGGTTACGACGATTACGCGGGCATCGAAGTCAAAGACAAAATTGCCGTGATTCTCCGGTACGAGCCCAGTTCTTTTGCCGGCAAGGCCGGCAATCAAGGGCTTACCCATCACTCGCAACTCGTCACCAAAGCCATCAACGCGCGAAATCACGGCGCGAAGGGCCTGATCCTGCTGAATGGAAAGCTGGGTGACGGAGAGGAAGATTCGCTCACGCGCTTTGGGAGCGTCAACGGCCCCGAGAATGTCGGGATTCTTTTTGCGCAGGTCAAGAACGAAATCGCCGCGGGTTGGTTTCAGTTGGCAGGGAAGTCCTGGAAGGAAATCCAGGACCAGATCAACACCAGCAGCAAGCCGGCCTCGTTCACATTTTCTGAAATCCTGCGCGCTGCCCTGGCCGTCGACATCGAAACCACCTACGCAACCGTCAACAATGTTTTGGCCTATCTTCCTGGGAAGACCGATGAGTACATCATCCTCGGCGCGCACTACGACCATCTAGGCCGCGGCAACTTCGATTCTCTGGCTCCCGCGCAGATTGGGCAGATTCATCCCGGGGCGGATGACAATGCATCGGGCACCGCGGGCCTTCTGGAACTCGCGCGGCTTCTTGCTCCGATGAAAGGCCAATTGTCGCGCGGGATTTTGTTTGCGTCCTTTGCCGGGGAAGAGCTCGGGCTTCTCGGCTCCGCAGCTTGGGTAAAGAACCCTACCAGGCCGCTCGACAAGGCCGTCGCCATGCTCAATATGGATATGATCGGCCGCATCAAGGATGACAAAGTTTATATCGGCGGCGTCGGAACGGGTTCCACCTTCCAAAAGGTCCTCGATGCGGACCAAGCTGGTTCCCACCTGAAGTTCGAGTATTCCCAGAGCGGCTATACTTCCAGCGATCATACCTCCTTTGTTACCCAAAAAATCCCCGTGCTCTTCTTCTTTTCCGGGCTGCATGCGGATTATCACAAACCCTCGGACACTTGGGAGAAAATCAATCCTGAGCCCGCCGCCCGCCTGCTGAATGTGGTGGCCATCACGGCCGTGGACATCGCTTCCGCCATCGATCGCCCGGCTTTCATCGCTGTATTTGAAAATAACCCTCATGCCGGCGGCGTTCCCAGCGGTGGAGGCGGCTATGGGCCGTACTTTGGTTCTATTCCCGATTTCGGGCAAACCGAAAACGGAGTGAAGTTTTCGGACGTAAAGCCCGGCTCTCCCGCTGCCAAAGCGGGCCTGAAAGCCGGCGACGTGCTCATCCAGTTCGGCGACAAGCCGATCAAAAATCTTTATGATTTCACGGACGCCCTGCGCCGCAGCAAGGTCGGAGACGTGGTTCCGGTCACCGTGCTGCGCGACGGCAAAGAACTGAAAGTAGAAGTAAAGCTGGAGCAGCGAAAATAAGTAGCGGGCAAATGCGAACCATCGGAGTTTGAATATCGTGCGAACTGGAAAAATCATTGGCCTGTCTTCGGGAGTTCTCCTTGCCGCCGGCATTTTATATGGCGTCCGGTTCATGCCAGTATTCGCGCAAGACAGCGCCGGGGCTTCGATCCTCCTGCCGCAGGAACAAAAACATCTGAAGAATGCCCGGCAACTTACCTTCGGCGGGCAAAATGCCGAGGCCTACTTCTCCGCCGATGACAAGCAACTCATTTTTCAGCATCAGGGCGGCGACGTCACTTGCGACCAGATCTACTCCATCCTGGTAGATCCGCCGGATGGAAAGCCTCCCGTCCCCAAACTCCTCAGCACTGGAAAAGGCCGCACTACCTGCAGTTATTTCTTTCCAGCGGGCGACAAAATTCTGTTTTCATCCACGCACGCCACCAGCCCGGACTGCCCGCCCAAACCCGACTATTCGCACGGCTACGTCTGGCCCATCTACAGCAGCTATCAGATCTACACGGCGAAGCCGGATGGCTCCGATTTGGAGCAACTGACCCATTCGCCGGGCTACAACGCGGAAGCCACCATCACCCGAGACGGCAAGCACATCGTGTTCACCTCCACGCGCAATGGCGATCTCGACATCTACACCATGGACGCCGATGGCTCCAACGTGAAGCAACTTACCAACGAACTGGGCTACGACGGCGGCCCGTTCTGGTCGTATGACGGGACGAAAATTGTTTTTCGCGCCGAACATCCCAAAACTCCCGAGGACGTCAAGGATTACAAAGATCTGTTCGCTCAGGGCCTGATTCGCCCCGGCAATCTGGAAATCTGGGTGATGAACGCCGACGGCAGCAACAAACACCAGGTCACCCACAATGGCGCCGCGAATTTCGCCCCGTACTGGTTGCCTGACGGCAAGCGAATTATCTTTGCTTCCAATCTGGCCGATCCGAAAAACGGGCGGGATTTCGATCTTTACGTGATCAAGGAAGACGGCACCGGACAGGAGCGGGTCACGTATTACCCCGATTTCGATGCCTTTCCCATGTTCACTTCCGATGGCAAACGCCTCGTGTGGGCTTCCAATCGCAATGGCAAAGTCCCGCACGAAACAAACGTGTTCATCGCCGATTGGATCGAATAGAAAATTCTCAGCAGCAAAGAAGGAGGACGACATCCTTGCCCACAACCGCCGCTAAACGAACCACAAAAGCAAAAGCCGGGCAGCGCGCCGAAGAGACGCTGCGCGTGCTGATCTCCCACAAGCGCATCCGCGAGCGCGTGCGCCAGATGGCCCAGGAAATTCGCCGCGACTTTCCGAACGAAGCCATGCACCTGGTCGGCGTCTTGAAAGGCTCGGTCTTGTTTCTCGCCGACCTGGCCCGCGAACTCGGCGGCGAGGTCTCGTTCGACTTTATTTCTGTTTCCAGTTACGGCAAAGGCATGGATTCCACCGGCGAAGTAAAAATGAACAAGGACCTCGACGTCAGCATCGAAGGCCGCTCGGTGCTGGTCGTCGAAGACATCCTGGACACCGGGTTGACCTTGAAATACTTGCTGCGGCTTTTCGAAGAACGCAAGCCGAAGCATCTCCGCGTGGCCGTGCTTCTCGACAAAGTGGAGCGCCGGATCGCCGACGTGAAGGCGGATTACACGGGCTTCGTCATCCCCAATGAATTCGTGGTTGGCTATGGCCTGGATTTTGACGAGCGCTATCGCAATCTTCCCGACGTTTGTGTCGTGCGTCTCGGTCCGCGCGGCAAGACAAAAATTGAGGTCTGACCGGGCGTTTTCGCTTACCTTTCGAAGCCGAATTCGCCTGTTATAATAAATACATTCATGGACGCCACCGGACCGAATCCTCAAACACAGACAACCACAGAACCGTCCGATGTTTCGGCCGAAGTTCTGGCCACTTTTTCGGAAATCGGGGAAGAAGTTAACGCCTCCCTGGACCTCGATGAGGTGCTGGCCCACACCGCTGTGCTGATCAAGCGGCACATCGACTACGAATTCTTCGGCGTGCTGATGATCGATGACACCGGCACGTATCTCTCCCATCGCTTCGCCGTGGGCTATCCGCCGGGCCTTGCGGAAAATTTGCGCATTCCGGTGGGCCAGGGAATCACCGGCACAGCCGCTTCGACCGGGCAACCCGTTCGGGTCAGCGATGTTTCTCAGGATCCCCGCTATATCAACGCCATCGAAAGCGTGAAGTCCGAGCTCGCGGTGCCGCTAATATTTCGCGGGAAGTGCGTTGGCGTGCTGGATATCCAGAGCCGCCACCTGAATTACTTCACCACAGACCAGCAGAGAATTGTGACCTTGCTGGCCAGCCGCCTGGCGGTGGCCATCGAAAATGCGCGTCTTTTTCAAAAGGTGCGGGCGCAGGCAGAAACCCTGCTGGTGCTGACTGAAGTCAGCCGCGAGATCAGTTCGATTCTCGATGTGGAAGAGTTGCTGCGCCGCGCCGCTGAACTTGTCAAGCGCGTCATCGACTACCAGATCGTCAGCATTATGCTTTATGACGAAGAGCAGAAAGTGTTTCGCCATCGCCTGGATGTAAAGCACGGGCAGCGCGTACAAGGAAAATTGCGGGTGGCCGCAACGGAGGGCATCGTCGGCGCTGCGGCTACCTTGCGCGAGGCCGTGCTCGTTCCCGATGTCACCACGGATCCGAGATATCTGATGGTGAATCCGGAAACGCGCTCGGAACTGGCCATTCCGATGATTTACAAGGGCAAAGTGATCGGCGTTCTGGACCTCGAAAGTCCGCAGCTCCATTACTTCACTGAAGAGCACGTGCAGACGCTGAGCATCCTCGCGGCGAACCTCGCGGTGTCGCTGGAAAACGCGCGGTTGTATGAGCAGGTGGCGCGCGATGAAGCCCGCATGGAGCGGGATCTCCAGGCGGCCAAGCGCATTCAAGGCGCTTTGCTTCGACCGGTTCCGGCCGAGGACTACGGACTGGATGTCGCCGCGCGTTATCTTTCCGCGCGCGAAGTCTGCGGCGACCTCTATGATTTCTTGCGCTATGGCCCCCAGCAACTCGGCATCGCGCTGGGTGACGTCAGCGGAAAGGGAACCGCCGCGGCTCTTTACGGTGCGGTTGCGATCGGCATCATGCGCAGCCTCGCTCCACAAAAGCTGCAGCCCGCCGAGATGCTCCGCCAGATGAACCAACTTGTCGGCGAGCGCCGCATCGAAGGGCGATTCATGACCGCGTGTTTCGCCACCTGGCAAAAAGGGCGGCAGAAGCTTCGCGTGGCCAGCGCCGGCCAGTCGCAACCGTTGTTGTACAAAGGCGGGCGCTGCGATCGCATCGAGCTAACCGGATTTCCCCTGGGTATTTTTGAAGATGTAACCTACGACGAGTGGAGCGTCACTATGGAATCCGGTGACATCCTGGTTTTCCACTCTGACGGCATCGCCGAAACCAATAATAGCGAGGGCCAGCTGTTCGGCACCGAGCGGCTGCGCATACTGATCGAGCAGCAGCACGAAATTTCCGCGGCCGAGATGGCCGACCGGGTCCTGAACGAAGTTGACTGGTTCTCGCAAAGCGCGCCCCTCTCCGACGACCGAACGCTGGTAGTGATGAAGGTGAAATGAGCGGCCCCGGCAAGGCGCGGCGTGCGCTGCCGTACGTTGATCCCGCGGGTCACACGCCGCAATTTTCCTGGAAAAAGACCGGAGCTTCCGCGCGCGAAGTATTTTGCGAAGGCGTGCCGCTTTCCAACATCGCCCGGCGTTTTGCGACGCCCACGTATGTCTACAGCCGGCGCGCTATCACCGATGCCTTTCGTGAAATTGATAGCGGCCTGAGCGGCGTTCCCCATCTTCTCTGCTTCGCCGCTAAGGCCAACGGAAACCTCTCGCTGCTGAAGCTTCTTGGCGGCCTCGGCAGCGGCTTCGACATCGTCTCCGGCGGCGAACTCGAGCATCTCGGTCACATCGGCATCCCCGGTAAGCGCATCGTCTTCTCTGGCGTTGGCAAGAGCCGCGAAGAAATTCGCGAGGCGCTGCGCTACCGCGGGGGCCGCAGCCACCAACCGGGGATTTTGCAATTCAACGTCGAGTCTTCCGCGGAGACGGAAACTCTTATTGAAGAAGCGTCGCGATGGGCCCGCCACGGCGGGCCTCCAGGAGTCTCCATCCGCGTCAATCCCGACGTGCAAGCCGGAGGGCATCCGCACATCGCCACGGGCCTCCAGTACCACAAATTCGGCGTAGCGTGGTCCGAGGCGCGAAAACTCTATCTCGCGCACCGTCGTAACAAGTCCATCCGCTGGCAGGGAATCAGCGCCCACATCGGCTCGCAAATTGTCGAACTTGGCCCGTTTCACCGCGCGCTCCAGCGGCTTGCCGGATACGTGCGCGATCTGCGCGAACAGGGGGTCGCGCTGAAATATCTGGATGTCGGCGGCGGCCTCGGCGTGCGTTACACCAGCGAGCAGCCGGCGTCGCGTAAGGCCTATGCAAAGATGATTGCCGGCGTGGCTCGGCCGCTCGGCGTGCATCTTTTGCTCGAACCCGGCCGCTCGATTGTTGCCGAGTCCTGCGTGCTGCTCTCCCGCGTCCTTTACAGCAAGGAAAATGGTCGCAAGTCCTTCGTCATTCTCGATGCCGCGATGAACGATCTGATGCGCCCGGTGCTCTACGACGCTCCGCATCCCGTCACCCGCGTCGTGCAAAGCACCGCCGGGCAATCTGACGCGGCAAAGCGCGCCGACATTGTCGGGCCTGTCTGTGAGACCGGCGACACCTTTTTATTCGATTGGCCGTTGGGGAAAGTTTCGCAAGGAGAATTGCTGGCGATCTGGGTAACCGGGGCCTACGGTTTTGCGCAATCGTCCAATTACAACGGCCGTGGCCGCGCAGCGGAGGTCCTCGTCGACGGCAAGAACTCCAAACTCATCCGCCGCCGCGAAACCCGCAAAGACCTTTTGCGTAACGATATACTCGGCTGAATACTACGCTTCGCCCCACTTCAACTTGTTCCGCAAAATCTCAAAATACGTCTTGTTCGGCGGCTGGATCAGTTTCAGCCGCTCCGCCGCGCGTGTAATTCGCACGTGATCCCCCATCTGCATGGGGACACCGGTCTGTCCATCCAAGGTCAGAAATACGGAATCCGAACTCTGCGACAGATACAGTTCGATCTTTGAAGAATCCTGTACCACCACCGGCCGATCGCTGAGGGTGTGTGGACAGATGGGTGTGATCAATATCGACGCCACACCAGGCTGCACAATCGGTCCGCCGGCGGAAAGGGAATAGGCTGTGGAACCCGTCGGCGACGCGACGATCAATCCATCCGCGCGGTACCGGCACACAAAGGCGCCATTGATGTGCAACTCCAGTTCAATCATGCGCGCCAGGGTGCCCTTGTGCACCACGGCGTCGTTCAACACCCGCTGTTGCGTCAGCAACTCTCCGTTGTGCGTGCGTTCCACCAGCAGCAGCACGCGCTCTTCAATCGTGGCCTTGCCCGCCAGCGTGCTTTCGAGCGCCGGGTAAAGCTCCTCGACCGTGAAGCTGGTGAGAAATCCCAGGCTGCCCATGTTGATCGGAAGAATCGGAATGTTGTGGTGCGCAGCCTCGCGCGCCGCCGCCAGGATCGTTCCATCGCCGCCCAGCACCAGCAGCAGGTCCGACTCTTGCGCCACCTGATGCCGGGTCTTTCCTGTGTCGCCGCCTTTTATCACGGTCGCGGTTTCGGTGTCGTAGACAGCTAGCAATCCGCGCGCCTTCAGCCATTCGAGCAGCGGTGGAACCACTTCCGCAATATTCGAGCGCCGTGGCCGGGAGATGATGCCGATGCTTTTGAACGTGGATTCGGGCCGCATGGATTACCGCGATTCTACCCCAGCGGGTTTTCGCGCGTGAAGGAAATACTCCTGATTGCCCTCGGCCCCTGGCAGACGGCTTGGCGCAACGCCAAGCACGTTCAGCCCCAGCTGTTCGGCGGCACGCCGCACGGTGGCAATGGCCCGCTCGTGTAGTTCTTTCTCCCGCACGATCCCTCCCTTGCCTACGTCTTCACGTTTCAGCTCAAATTGCGGCTTGATCAGGATGAGCAAGCCCGCCCCCGGCTTGGCGCAGCCGGCGGCGCCCGGCAAAACCTTTGCAACGGAGATAAAGGAGACGTCCGCGGCGATCAGGTCCACTGGTCCCGGAAGGTCCTCCGCCCGCAATTCGCGGGCATTTTTCTCAATTCGCGCCACGCGCGCATCTCCGCGAAGTTTCCAGGCCAACTGGTCGGTATTCACATCCACGGCATAGACGCGCGCCGCGCCGCTTTGCAGCAAGCAATCCGTGAATCCACCCGTAGAGGCGCCAATATCCAGGCAAACTTTACCCGCGGGGCTGACGCGAAAATCCTCCAGCGCGCCCTCCAGCTTCACGCCGCCGCGGCTGGCGTACTTTTGCTGGCGGCTGTGAACTTCAATGTGCGCCGTGTCCGGCAGAATCAGTCCCGCCTTGTCCGCGCGCTGCTGCCCCACTTCCACTTCGCCGGCAAGAATCATGGCCTGCGCTTTGTGGCTCGTTTCCGCGAGGCCGCGCTCCACGAGAAGCACGTCCAGGCGCTTGCGCTCGGTTTTGGTATTCATGAGAAGTGCGGCTAGGCGCGTCTATGAACAAGAAACTCGGCGATCGTCCGCAACCGGCCAGCCCGCTCACCGTAAGATTCCAGTTCCGCGATACCATTGTCGGCAAGCTCTTTCGCAATTTCCTGCGAGCGCGCCAGCCCAAAAACCGAGGGATACGTCGCCTTCTGCTGCGCGATATCCTTGCCCGCCGTCTTGCCCAGCGCCACGGAGGATTCCGTGACGTCCAGAATGTCGTCGGTAACCTGAAACGCCCAACCGATGGTCTCTCCAAATCGCCGCAGACGTGTCACCTCGTCCGCAGGCGCCCCCGCGCAGAGAGCTCCGGCCGTGATCGAAGCGCGAATCAACGCCGCCGTTTTCGAGCGGTGAATGTATTCGAGCATCGCTGGGCTGACGGGCTTGCCTTCCGCTTCCAAATCCGCCACCTGGCCGCCAACCATCCCTTTAACTGTGCCTGCGGCGGTGGCAATTTCCGTAACCATCGCCACGCGGCGCTCCGCTGATACCGGTGCCGCCGCAATCGTTTCGAACGCCAGCGTCAGCAGCGCATCGCCTGCCAGGATCGCGTTGGCCTCGCCAAATTTCTTGTGGCTCGTCGGCTTGCCACGGCGCAAATCGTCGTTGTCCAGCGCCGGCAGGTCGTCGTGAATCAGCGAATAGGTATGAATGAATTCAATGGCGCAGCCCGGATAGAGCGCGGGTGCCGCGTCCGCATCGAAAATCCGCGCCGTTTCCAGACACAGGATCGGCCGGATGCGCTTGCCGCCGGCGAACACTGAATAGCGCATGGCCGTGTGTATGGACGGGGGTTGCGCCGTTTCCGCAGGCAGCGATCGCTCGAGCTGTGCGTCAACCGCCAAACGATCTTCTTCAAAAAAGGGCGGGAGGTTCATCGGAGTGAGAGGGCGCCCCGATCGCGCCGCCGGCCAATGCTCACGATTCGCTCTCGCCTTCGGTCTCAAACGCTTCGGCAGCCATCTTTCCGTCAGCCTTCTTCAGCAGAATTTCCACGCGCCCCTCGGCTTCCTCCAGCTGCTTCTGGCATTCGCGCGACAATCCCACGCCCTCTTCAAACAGCTTCATCGCCTCATCCAGCGAGAGTTGCGGGCTTTCCAGTTTGCGCACCACTTCTTCCAGCCGGGCCAGCGAGCGCTCAAAATCGGGCTTTTTCTGCGGTTCGGGTTTTTTCGGTGCAGGTTGATTCACGCCATCCGCCTGTCATCTTCAATTTAAACTTGGCCAGAAATCCGGGCCGCCACGTCTATTTTTGGCAATGCCGGCAATAGTATGTCGAGCGTCCGGCTTGCTCCACACGCGCGATTGGCCGTCCGCAGCGGCGGCACGGCAAACCTTCGCGCTGGTACGCCCGCAAAATCTCTTCCAGCCCCTGAAACCACCATTGCGGGTCGCGAAAGTCTGGCGCCGGATGCTGACAACATTCTAGTGCACGGCGGAGAACGTACACAATCGCTTTATGAAGTTGGGCGGATTTTTTGCGGTCCAGCGAATCCGCCCTGCGCCACGGGTTTAATCTCGCGTGCCACAGAGCCTCGCTGGAATAAATGTTCCCAATCCCGGCGATTTTCGTCTGGTCCAGCAGGAACTCCTTCAACGGGCGTTTCGAGCGCGACAATCGCTGGTGCAGTCCTTTCGCCGTGAATTCCTTCGCAAACGCGTCCACGCCCAGTTTGCGCAGCGGAGGGCACGCCTCTTCGGATTCCCACGCATGCACTCGCCCGAAATGCCGCTGGTCCGCAAATCCCAGCGCGCCTTTGCCGAACTCAAATGCCACATCCACGTGCACGCCTTGGTCGCCCGCGTTGGCCCGCTCCAGCAAGTCCTTCGCGCCGGAAAACCACACCAGTTGCCCGTCGAAACGAAAATGCATCTCCACGAGGCCGCGATCCAACCGCAGAAAAAGGTATTTGCCTCGGCGAAAAACTTCCTGAACGCGCCGGCCTTCCACGAGTCGCGCGACATTGGCGGGAGCTTGCGGCTTCAGCGCGATGGGATGAAACAGATGCAAGCAGCGGATGCGCTGCCCACGCACCAGCGGGCGTAACGCGCGCGCGATAGCTTCAACTTCGGGGAGTTCCGGCATGTCAGTAAGGAGTCGTCCTCAATTAACTGGTTGCAACGTCAACTGGTGCTTTTTCACCTTGGCTTCGGCGGCATCGCTGAACGGTTCATAAATCGCCTTGCCATCCAGCCAGTAAGAAAACTGGTCGGTGTAGTGCTCGCTTCCTGGCTGACCAGATTGTCCTGCGGGCAGCAGCAGGATGGAATTGTCCCAGTCTCCGAGATTGGCCACGAAACGTTCGGAAGGGCCGTGGTGCCGCGAAGCCGCGCGCGGACTGAACAGAGTGCCGGATTGCGGCTCTCCTGCCAGGCTGAGCAGCTTCTTCAAAATTCCCTCGCGCCCAATCGGGTGCAGCATGTCCAGATAGTTGAATTTCTTCCATGCCCAATCGTCGGGATCGCTGCTCTTGGTTTCTTCCTCAAGACGCTTCACTGCGCGATCCGCCGCCGCGCTCAACAGTTCGTCATAGTTCTTGAACTCCGCGGGCAGCCAACGCGCCGGCCGTTCCGTCAGCACCCGCTGCAGAAACGCCAGCTTGCGCCAGGAATAAAGTTTCGTGTCTTCGCCCAGCTTCGGCTCCAGGATCAGGTCCAGCGCCCGGTACATCGTGATGTCCAGGAAGGACACCACGGAGGAGTTGGCATCCGCAATGCCGTTCCAATCCTTGGCCTGCTGGACCAATTTCTGCGCTCGCGGATCTTTCGGCGGCGCAATCTTTGCCGCCGCCACCAACTGCTCTCCGATGAATGCGTGCGGGAAGCTGTAGGTATCGGTCTGCACTTTCAGCATGTCTTCCGGCCGCAGATCGTGCTTGTCGTGCAGCAAATCATAAATACGCGCCGTGCGGTAAGGTTCCTCCCAGCGGTCGGTCAGGTAGGGCTTGTAGTCTGGTCCGGTAACCCGCGCGTTGGCGGTCACAATCAATCCGCTCTCGGGATTAAAACTTTGCGGCAACTGCTCGAACGGGATGTACCCGGCCCACTCGTACTCGTCGGTATCTCCTGGCACGGGGATTTCTCCGTGTCCCTTCTTGCGAATTGGCACGCGCGCCGCCATCACGTAGCCGATATTTCCATCCACGTCCGCATACACAACGTTCTGCGCCGGCCCCCAGACCTGGCGCATCACTTCGCGAAATTGCTTCCAGTTTTTGGCTTTGCCCAGCCAGTTGTAGCTGTTTGCCAATCCACCCGGCTCCAGCGCGGTCCATCTCATTGCATAGGATTTGTCGCCATCGTTTTGCAAAACTGGGCCATGCCGCGTCACCACCAGGCGCATGTGCTCATCGGGCGCGCCCTTCACGTGGAACACTTCGTCGAAAACATCGGCCTTTTTCCATTTGCCGTTCACGCGATACTCATCTGGATTAGCGGAATTGAATGTCTCGATATACAAATCCAGCACGTCCGCGCCGTTGTTGGTGAAGCCCCAGGCGATGCGGTCGTTATGTCCAATAATCACCAGCGGCGCGCCCGGAAACGTGATGCCTTTCACATTCCATCCGGGCGCGGTCATGTGGACTTCATACCAGATGGGAGGAATCGTCAGCTCCAGATGCGTGTCGTTGGCCAGCAGCGGCTTGCCGGTGGCCGTGTGCGCTCCGTTCACCACCCAGTTGTTGCTCCCCAGCGTCCCGCGAATGTCGTGCTGTGCGTCGCGCATCCATTTTTCGACTTGACCCGCGAGCAGGGAAGTGAGATCCGGCTTGGCCATGGTTTCCAGCAGGCCGGGATGCAGCAACTGCGCTTTCAGCACGTCCTCGCTATCCATTTCGTCTTCGTCGTCATCCTCGTCGTCTTGCGACGCGTCACTCACTTTTTCCTTTACGTTCGGATCGCCGACCACGAAGCGATCCATCGAGGACTCGTCGCTGAACAAATCCTTGGCAAGTTCCGGGCCAGCCTTTGCCGCGACCACCGCGCGATGAATCTCGCGTTCCCGCGTATCCGTCAGCGTCCGGTACATGTAGCCCGTCAACACCAGGGAGTCGCCGGGCTGCCACGCCTGCGGCTTGTACTTCAACAGCGTAAATTCCAGCGGCAGCGTCTCCTGATGCTGTTCGATGAAGCGGTTCACGCCGTGCGCGTAGGCCTCCAGAAGCTTGCGCGATTCCGGACTCATCAACTGCAGGTCACGGTCCGCCGCGCGCCCAAAATTCAAATTTCGAAAGTCTTTGTCGATCTTCAGGGTGGCGGGGCCCAGAATTTCCGAAAGCTGGCCGCGGGACGCCCGGCGCAAGATATCCATCTGCCACAAGCGATCTTGCGCGATCACGTAGCCCTGGGCTTCTACGGCGTCTTCCACCGTCGACGCGCGGATATGCGGCACGCCCCAATTGTCGCGCTCCACCGTTACTTCGCCTTGCAAGCCCGGCAGCTTCGCTGTGCCATCGAGCTGCGGCAGCGGGCGATACACCAGCCACCACAGGCCGGTGGCGAGAACAATCACAAAAATGGCGAATAGGGTAAGGAGGAGACGCAGGATGGTCCGCAAAGCGAAGTTCACCTCGTGGCTGAAGTTTTCAGTTTAAGGGACCCCGCCAGCCCGCGCAACCCGCCGCCCGCGTAGCGTCTAGCAATCTTCACACAACGGCTCCAGCCCCTCCTCCGCCTGTCCAAATCTGCTGATACAATGCGGCTAGGGGATATCCGCGCGGCATGTTTCTAATCCGGACCATTGGCATTTTTGTGCTTCTAGCCTTGAACGGCTTCTTTGCCGCCGTCGAGTTTTCTCTCGTCGCCGTCCGGCTGTCGCGGGTCCGCCAACTGGTCGCCAAGGGCAATGCCCAGGCCCGGATCGTCGAGCAGCTCCTCACCGACCTCCACCGGGTCGTCTCTGGCGTGCAGCTCGGCATCACGCTCACCAGCCTGGCCATCGGTGCACTCGGCGAAGCCACTCTCGCCAAGTTAGTCGAGGCCGTCATGCCCGCCGAGGGCAGCGTGCGCATGCTCATCCTGGTGCATGCCATCGCTTTGACTCTTGCCTTCGCCATTCTCAGTGCGATTCACGTTGTGTTTGGCGAACTCGTCCCCAAGAGCATCAGCCTGGCGCGCGCCGAGCGCGTCGCGCTCATGGTTGCTCGCCCGTTTGCCTGGTTTCTCAACTCCTTTCGCTGGGCAATCGACTTTCTCGATGGCATCTCCGGCGCGATCGTTCGCGCCCTTGGGGTAGTCAAGCCCACTGGCCACGGCGACGCCCATTCCACCGAAGAGTTACAGATCCAGATTCAACAGGCCCGCGAAAGGGGATTGCTCGCCGTTGGGGAAGAGAAGTTTATCCTCAGTGCCATCGAACTAAGCCAACTGCAGGTCCGCGAAATCATGGTTTCACGCCCGGACATGCACACCCTGCCTGTCGAGGCCTCGCTCGATGAAGTGATGAAAGTTTTCGCCACCACGCAGCGCTCCCGCATTCCGGTCTATCGCGGCACCGTGGATCACGTCCTGGGCTTCGTGCACATCAAGGACATGATGTGGGTCCTGCTGGATCGCGAGCGGCGCCTCGAAGAGCAAATTCCTCCCGGGCCGCCGTTTGATCTGCGCCGCGTGCTCCGCGAAATTCTGATCGTTCCGGAAACCAAACCGGCCAGCGAACTGTTGATGGAACTCCGCGCGCGCCACGTCGGCATGGCCATGGTCGTGGATGAATTCGGCAGCATCCTCGGGCTGGTGACCAAGGAAGACCTTCTCGAACAGTTGGTCGGCGAAATTCACGATGAGTTCGACGTGGTCGAGAAGCCGCTTACGCTCGCCGATGGCGCCATTATTTTCGACGCCGGTTTGAACGTGCGCGACCTCGACTCGCAGTACAACATCACGCTGCCCGAAGATCCCGCCTACGCCACCGTCGGCGGCTTCGTAATGGACCAGCTCGGCTTCATCCCGCGCGGCGGCGAAACTTTCGAATACGGCGGCTACCGGTTTTCGGTGATTGAAGTGGACGGCCGCCGCGTCGCTCGAGTAAAAATTCAGCGGCTGCGCGAGGCCGAAGAAAAACTGGCCGATGCCGCCGTAGCCGGAGCGCCGGCCACCGCCTCGAAAAAGAAGCCCAAGGAAAAGGAGCGCTAGCTTCCCAATCGAATGGCCCGTCACATTCTGCATCGCTTCCTGGTTTGCTCGTTCCCAATGATTCGTAACACTCGGTAGAGTGTCAGGATGGACAAGATTCGATGGTAGGGGCGTTGAGTTTCGTGAGGCTCCCTTAGACAATGAACGCGTGAGTCTGCGCAAGCACCGAATCGCCGATTACCTGCGGCCCAAAACACGGACGATGTTGTTGCTCGGATTTTCTTCGGGCCTTCCCTTTTTTCTGGTCGGCAATACGTTCGGCTACTGGCTGCGCGATGAACACACCACCCTGACAGCGATCGGGTTTCTTTCCTGGGTGGGCATTGCCTATTCGCTAAAGTTTCTGTGGGCACCCTTGATGGATCGCGTCGACCTGCCGTTGTTTAGACGGCTTGGCCATCGGCGCGGATGGATGATGTTCTCCCAGATCGTCGTCGGGCTTGCGCTCGCTGCCATGGGAGGCATCGGCACGAAAGCCGGGCTCGGCAGGCTTGGTGCTTTTGCGCTCGTCGTCGCGTTTGCCTCATCGACGCAGGACATTGTGGTTGATGCCTGGCGAATTGAATCGGCGGACGACGGGGAAGAACAAGGCCTCCTGGCATCTGCCTATCAGTTCAGCTACCGCCTGGCGCTCCTGACGACAGATTCCCTTATCCTCATCGTGGCGGCGGCCGTGGGCTGGCGCATGTCCTACGGTATCTACGGCGCATGTATGGCCATTGGAATGATCGCGACTTGGTTTGCGAAGGAACCGGAACGCGCGGATGCGGTGATGGATGAAAAAAAGCGCGAAGCGCCGCTTTGGAGACCGCGCGGTTTCTTCGACGCTGTTGTGGGACCGTTCATCGCTTTCTTCCGTGAACATGGCTGGCTGGCGCTTGTGATGTTAGCGGCCATCAGCCTCTACCGGTTGCCGGACTTCGTCATGGGTCCGATGTCGAATCCCTACTACCATGACCTCGGTCTTTCGAAGCAAACGGTCGGAGCGGTGCGCGGCTCAATCGGACTGGTCGCTACGTTTGCAGGTATCGCCGCGGGGGGATTCTGTTCGCTGAGGCTTGGCTATATGCGCGCTCTCGTCATCGGGGGCATTCTGCAGGCAGCCGCGATTGCTGCGTATGCGACTCTCGCGTTCGCGGGCGCGAGCATTCCTCTCTTTTCGTTGGTCATGGCAAGTGACAACTTCGGCATCAGCTTTGCAGGCGTTGCGCTGGTCGCGTACATGTCGAGTCTCACCAATCTGGGATACACCGCGACACAGTATGCCCTCTTGAGTTCAACCTATGCGTGGCTGGGGAAGATCTTGAAGGGGTTTTCCGGTGCTGCGGTCGAAAGCCTGAGCACCACCCACGGCCTTATTCACGGTTACGGCATTTTCTTTATCGCTTGCGGACTAACCGGCGTGCCTGCGGTCCTTCTGTTCGCGGCATTGGATTACTGGCACCGGCGGAAACAACCGGCGCCAGCCGCTGCCTAGGAATGTCTTTACTCGCCCCGCACGCGCTCGCAAATGACCGCCCTAGAAAATAGCCGTTAATCCGTTCCGTAGGCCTGGAAGGCCGGCAGACATTAGCCCAGGACGTTAGTCCTGGGACGTCGCCATAAGACACAACAAGCCCCGGAGGTGCGGCAGATCGCTACTTCAACCACAAATCTGTCGCCCCCTCCGGGGCTCGCCTTTCACTTACCATTGGACCCACCGCTTACGCGGTGGGCCAATGTCTGTCGCGCCTCCGGCGCTAAACCCGGCGGGTTCGATTTACGCCTGCTGCCTTAGCCCTTCTTCAACAGCACCGGTGTACCTCTTCCCACTCCCAGCGTCTTCGCCGCGGTTCCCTTGTTCACGCCAATTTCCAGATTGCCGGTCGATCCCACATACGCAACCGCCTCGCCGGCAGTGCCCATTGCGAAGGTCGGCACCAACTTGCTGATGGCATGGGTGCCCACCTGCAAGTTGATTGTGCCTTTTTCCATCGCATCGGCCGGCAAATCTTCGGCGCGAAAATTGGTGATCAAGTTCCCGAAGGAATCCGCCTTCAGCACCACGCCCTTCCACTGCCCATCCGCTTCCTTCGGCTTCGGCAGGGCAAAACGCTTGAAGTCGGTAATGTCGTCACCCATGCTACCGGGCGCCCAGTTTTTCGAAAGCCATCCCGCGACCGCCGCAAAGACGTCGCGCCCATGAAATGTTTTGCTGACCGGATGTAAGAAGTAATGTTCCGCGGTCAGGTGCCGCACGAGGAAATTCTGTTCCTTCTCATAGACGCCGGAGAGCACGCCGTTATCCGGCGCAATAAAATATTGATTCTGCCCGCTGACCAGCAGCGGCCGGCGCTCCGTGCCCACGCCGGGGTCCACAATCACCACGTGAATCGTGCGCGGCGGAAAATAGGAATAGGCATTGGTGATGGCCATCGCGCCATCCAGCAGGTCGTACGGCGTGACGCCGTGGGTGATGTCCACGATCTGCACTTCGGGATTGATTTTCAGGATGACGCCCTTCAGCACGCCCACCAGGTGGTCGTTGGTGCCGTAATCGGTCGTCAACGTAATGATCGGATTGGTCAAGTCTCTCTCCCTTTGGGCTATCCAAAATGCCGCCAAGGCGCGGAATCGAGAGGCACCCCGCTCTTTCGACGCTATCCGACGCCGCCCCCGGAATCAAGAACACCCGCGCCAACCGCTGCGCAACTGCCAATGCCTATTCCGAATGCGTTCTGTCTGCAAACTCCGACACTCGCGACAACGACTCCTTGCTTGCGTTCCTCACTTGCCCATCGTACGATTTCAAATTGGTGTGTCGCGCGGATTTTGCGCTGTGGACTGCTGTGTCCTGCCGGGATCTTTGCTTGGCATTTTACAGTTCAGGAGCCTGGTCGAGGAGAACCTTCGAATGAAATCGGTCGTCGTGGTTGGCGCGCAGTGGGGCGATGAAGGCAAGGGCAAGGTAGTCGATTATCTATCCGGCTCGTTTGATTACATCGCGCGCGTCGCGGGCGGCCACAACGCCGGCCACACCGTCATCATCGGCAAGGACCGCTACGTTCTTCAGCTTATCCCCTGCGGCATTCTGCGCCCCAAGCAGCACGTCATCATCGGCCCCGGCGTGGTCATCGATCCTTCCGCCCTGGTCAACGAAATCGAAATGCTCGAAAAGGCCCATCTCAGCGTGGTGGGACGCCTGCACGTCAGCAATCGCGCGCACCTGATTTTTCCGTATCATCGCGAACTCGACAAAGCCGCCGAATCCGCCCGCGGCGAAAATAAAATTGGCACCACTTCACGCGGCATCGGCCCGGCCTACGAAGACAAGATGGCCCGCCGCGGCCTGCGCACGGTCGATCTGCTGGACCCCGCGCTCTTCCGCGAAAAGGCAGCGCGCGTCGTCGCCGAAAAAAACCGCCTCGCTCGCGGAGCCTATGGCGCGGACCTCGATTTCACGCACGAAGTCGAGGAGACTCTTCGCCTCGGCGAGAAAATCAAGAGCTACATCTGCGACACGGCGGAACTCGCCAATCGCGCGCTGGATGAAGGGAAGTCCGTACTCTTCGAAGGCGCACAGGGCACCATGCTGGACATTGACCACGGCACCTATCCCTTCGTCACGTCGTCCAGCGCCACCTCTGGCGGGGCCACGACCGGTATGGGCGTGCCTCCCACAAAGATTCGCAACGTCCTCGGCATCTCCAAGGCCTACACCACCCGCGTCGGCGGCGGCCCTTTTCCCACCGAAATGCCCGAACTCGAAGCCCAGGAAGTCCGCGAACGCGGCAAGGAATTTGGCGCGGTCACCGGACGCCCGCGGCGCTGCGGCTGGCTGGACTTGGCCGAACTCCGCTACGCCAAAATGATCAACGGCATCGATTCGCTGGTGGTCACCAAGCTCGACGTCTTCGACACCCAACGCGAAATCAAAGTCTGCGTCGGTTATAACTACAAGGGTTCGCCCATTCACGAAATGCCCGCCTCCGCGGAAGTCTACGAACTCGTCACGCCCGTCTATAAGACGCTTCCCGGCTGGTGCGAAACCACTTACGGCGTTAAAGATGCCGGCAAGCTCCCGAAAGCCGCAATCGACTATCTCCGCTTCGTCTCCGATTTCCTGCAGGTCGAAATCGGCATGATCTCCACCGGACCGGAGCGCGATGCAACTATCGTCCAACCTGGCACTCTCTTCGCCCGCTGGCTGTAAATTGCCGTTCCCGCTCATGTAACGGCCGCCTTCCGTGGCGGGCGCTTTTCCACCTCCACCCTCCCACGCGCTACAATAGCTCCGCCGACTAAGGACTCCTTAATGCTGCCCTTCCAAGACGCCCGCCAACTCGTCATCCAAAAAACCACCCCGCACCTCATCTCTCACCCTCGCCAAGTCTGCAAGAAGGCCCTCTCCGAAGCCCTGGGCGACGCCCTGGCGCAAGAAGTCCGCTGCGACCGTGACTATCCTCCATTCAACCGCTCCACCCGCGATGGCTACGCCGTGCGCGCTTCCGAAGCCAGCAGCGGTGCAACCCTCCTCTGCCGCGGGGAGATCAAAGCCGGCGACACCGTCACCCAGCCCCTCGCCGCCGGAACCTGCATCCAGATCATGACCGGCGCCGCCACGCCGAAAGGCGCCGACGCCGTCGTCATGCTCGAATTCGTGGAACGCATGGGAGACAACGTCACTTTTCAGCGTGCCACCAACGCTGGCCAGAACATCGTCAAGAGGGGAAGTGAAGCCCGCGCAGGCGACCTCGCGCTAAAGCCCGGCCTGCGCCTGGGCTTCGCGGAACTTGCCCTCGCTGCCCAAGTCGGAGCCGCGGAGCTTCTCTGCGCCCGGCGGCCGCGCGTGGCCATTCTTTCCACTGGCGACGAGGTCGTTCCCATCACTGAAAAGCCCGGCCCCTTCCACATCCGCAACTCCAACAGCGTCTCGCTGGCCGCGCAGGTGTGCCTCGCGGGCGGCGAACCGGTGCCGCTGGGCAACGCGCTCGATCGCGTGGACGACCTCAGCGCCAAGATCGAACAAGGCCTGAAGGAAGACATCCTGGTGCTTTCCGGGGGCGTTTCCATGGGCAAGTACGACTTGGTCGAAACCGTGCTGAAAAGCCTGGGCGCTGAATTCTTCTTTGACGCCGTCGCCATCCGCCCCGGCAAACCCGCGGTCTTCGGCCGCTGCCGGGACACCTTCGTTTTTGGACTGCCCGGCAACCCGGTCTCGACCATGGTCACCTTCCAACTCTTCGTCGCGCCCGCGATCGACGTCCTCGGCGGCGCGCGTCCGCGCCCCCTGCCACTTTTGGAAGCTAACCTCACCAAGACACTTCACGAAAAGCCGGGGCTCACCCACTTCCTGCCCGGCCATTTCGAATGGACCGGGATCTCTCCCGAGGTTCAGCCGCTCACCTGGCAAGGCTCTGGCGACATCAGCGCGCTCACTCACGCCAATTGCTTCATTGTGGTGCCCGCTGACCGCCAGGACATCCCCGCCGGAGAGAAAGTTTCCGTTCTGCCGCGCCTCGACGTAATCTAATTTGGAAAGCGGAAGCTCAGCTTCCGCTTTCATGGTGTAAGAATTCATCTCCCAAACAAAAATGCCCAAACTTTCCCACTACTCCAAGCGCGGCGAAGTCAGCATGGTGGACGTCTCCTCCAAAGCCGTCACCACCCGCACCGCCGTAGCCCACGCCTTCGTTCGCATGTCACCGAAAGTCCTCCGCGCGGTCCGCAGCCTGAAAAATCCCAAGGGCAATCCCCTGGAAATCGCGCGGATCGCGGGAATCGCGGCCGCCAAGCGCACCGCCGAATGGATACCTCTTTGTCACCCGCTCCCTCTCACTCACATTGATGTGACCCCCCGGCTGTGCAAAGATGGAGTGGAACTCCAGTCCCGGGCCACCGCCACGGCGCAAACAGGCGTGGAGATGGAAGCGCTGGTCGCGGTCACCTGTGCCGCACTTACGGTCTACGACATGTGCAAAGCCCTAGATAAGGGAATCGAAATCGCGGAAATTCACCTGCTGGAAAAGACCGGCGGGAAAAGCGGCGATTACCTGCGCGCGCGCGGCCGAAAGAAGCGGGCAGGCCGTCGATGAGCGCCGCTTCCAGCAAAACTGTAAAGTTGCTTCTCGCGGACGACAATCCGCTGATCCGCGAGCTGGTTACCAAGTCGCTCGAGCCCTTTTGTGAAGTGGTGATCGCCGCCGACGGGGGCGACGCCCTCCTGAAAGTCATCGACGAGCCGCCCGACGTCATTCTGTGCGATTACAAAATGCCGGGGCTCGACGGACGCCAGCTCTTCGAAAAACTTCGTGGGCGCGAAGGCACCCGCCACATCCCGTTCCTGTTCATGGCCAGCCGCACCGACATCGAGGAAAAATTGCGTCCGCTGGTGGATGGCGTCGAGGATTTCATCGCCAAGCCCTTTTTGGCCAAGGACCTCATCCGCCTGACCAAGAAAATTGTCGATCGCCTGCATCTCGAAAAGCTGCAAAAGCAGGCATCGCGCCCCGGCGTTATTCAGGGGCGCCTGGAAGAGATGAGCATGATCGACCTGATGCAATCGCTCGAGATGGGCCAGAAGTCCTGCCGCTTGCTGGTGAAGAAAGCCGGCGAGACCGGGGAGCTGTATTTCGCCGCCGGGCAGTGCCGCGACGCTAAAATGGACAATCTCGTCGGCGACGATGCCGTCTACAAAGCTTTGCTGTGGACCGAAGGCGAGTTCGAAATCGATTTCAACGCTGCCAACGCCTCGTCCAATACCACCACCACGCGCAGCACCACCGGCCTGCTGATGGAAGCCATGCGCCTGATGGACGAAGCCAGCCGCGACGCGGTTCCCTCGAGTTGAACGCCATGCTGCGCGTCGCTGTCCTCACCATCAGCGATAGCGTCGCGCGCGGCGAACGTGTGGACCTTTCCGGCCCCGCCGTCGTTCAGCGTTGCCGCGATCTCGGCTGGGAAGTGACCTCTTCATTAAAGTGCTCCGATGATCCCGGTCAGGTCCGTTCGCATCTTCGCCAATTGGCCGATTCCCGCCGCGTCGATCTGATTCTCACCACCGGCGGCACCGGCCTCGGCCCCCGCGATAACACTCCCGAAGCCACTCTCGACGTCGCCGACAAGATCATCCCCGGCCTAGCCGAAGAGATGCGCCGCCAGGGTGCCGCGCAAACTCCCACGGCCATCTTGTCGCGCGGGGTAGCGGTAGTCCGCCACTACTCCCTGATCCTCAACCTTCCCGGCAGCCCCAAAGGCGCCGTCGAATCCCTCGACGTCCTGGCCCAACTCCTCCCCCACGCCATCCAAGTCCTGAACGGCGCCCGCCACGACTAGCCTCTTGTGGGCTCGCCCGCCCCGGCGGACGGGCCGCTCCTTTTTTGGAGTGCGGTGGCTCAGCCACCGCTTTCACAGACATTACTTTGGAGAGATTGTAAGAAGGGAGGGCAGGGCTTCAGCCGTGCCGTTATGAACCTGAAAGATTCTGGCTTTAGCCTCTGAGGGCCTTGAGCAAAGGACCGTCCGAAAGTCTCAAACTGCCTGCAGCGAAGCCCCAACTTCCTGCGCGACATCAATGCTGCCATTCGACGCCAGCGTCATCTTGTAATGCAACCGCAGGATCGTCAGGCCCACAAAGGTGATTTTGTGATCGGTGCGCAGGGTCCCTTCTTCATCCGCGTACACGTGAAAAATCTCATGCAGGGTCGTGAAGTTCCGTACCCGCCAGTAATCCGCACCCGATTCCACAATCCGGTAAAATCCCGATCGCCCGTACGCCGCGCCGGTGGACACCAATCCAAACGACCCGTCTTTGTAAGCGCAAGGCCGCAGGTACACGTTGCTGCTTCCAAAGCAGGGAAATGTCACCTTCACGCAGGGAGCCGCTTCTCCCGGCATCCGCGTCTCCGAATAAAGTCCCGCATAAATCACTTTGCCGGTGGCGCGGAATCGCCGCAGCCAGCCGGTGTACGCCAATCTCCCCGTGCCCGGCTCGCGCAGTTGCACGATTTCGCTGGTCATGCCTTTCGCGACTTCAAGCGATGAAATTGGAAAGTTCAACTGGTCCATCCGCCGGCTGATGAATTCGACCAGCAGCCACAGCACAAACTTTCCCGCGAAATACACCTCGCTCCACACTTCCAGCTTGTAGAGCGCCGTATGCTCGTAAAAATGCCGGATCCGCGCGTCCACTTGCTCGGGATCGAAGGTCGGCCCGCGCAGCGCCTCAAAACTCGAAACCAGCCCCGCGTCCGGCGGCTGGCTGATCTCCAGCTTCTCCTCTTCGGCAATCCGCTGATAGACGCCTGTGCCGATCACGCCGGGTTTCCCGAGCACGCAATCCAGCCAGGGCGCCTCGCTGCGGCGGACCTTTTTCCCCGTGAGTCGAACGAGCCATTCGATGCACACCTGCAGCAAGAGTCCAAAGGCCGAATACACAGCAGCCCGCATTCCCGTCGGCTGTTCCTCGACGGCGATCCGGCGCTTTTCCGCGGGTGCGGAATTCCCTGGTGTTTGCGAAGGCATCTTTTCCCGATTATCCCACCGCGCGAGAGTAGCGAAGTTTCAATTCCACCGCGGTTTCTCGGCGGTCACTCTCCTAATCTGGAGTGTCGAAGCGCGCCTCCGCTTTTACGCCCGTAGCGTAACCAGCTAACGCCACGACGAGCAGACACACAAATACCACCACCTCCGACGCCCCGCAGGTAGAACAATCTCCGCTCTACCGGGCCGAGAGGATCAAATGTTCTGTTTGAACGATTCCAAGGATATGGTTGGGAGCCAATCCGAGATACAACGTAGCCAGCACCGCCACCACCACCACCATCGCTGCCGTCGGGCTCAGGCTGACTGCCGCCTCGGCGGGTACCTCGCCCTTGTGCTCGCGCATATACATCACCACGATCACCCGCAAATAGTAGTACGCGCCGATCACGCTGTTGATGGCCATCAAAACCGCCAGCCAGATCAGCTTGGAATTGATGGCCGCCTTGAACACGTAAAATTTACCGAAAAATCCCGCGGTAATCGGCAAGCCCAGCAACGACAACAGGAACAAGCTCATCGCCGCCGCCGCAAACGGCTGCCGCGTCCCCAGGCCCGCGAAGTCTTCCAGCGTCAGGTACCGCTCGCCCTTGCCGCCAATTTCCGAAACGATCGTGAATGCGCCGACCTTCACCAGCGAATAGCCCAGCAGATAAAACAGCACTGCCGCATACGCCGCCGTGGCCCCGGTCTCCGAGTTCGCCTTCATGGTGGTCACCGCCGTAAACGCTACCAGCGTGTAGCCGGCATGGGCGATCGAACTGTACGCCAACATCCGCTTGACGTTGGTCTGCACCACCGCGCCCAGGTTGCCCACGAACATGGTGACCGCCGCAAGAATCCAGAAGGCCCAGAACCAGAAATCCGTTGCCGCGTGAATGGTCGTAAAAATTCGCAGCAGCAGCGCAAACGTCGCCGCCTTGGGTCCCGCGGCAAACAGCGCCGTCACCGGCGTCGGCGCGCCTTCATAAACGTCCGGCGTCCACACCTGGAATGGCGCGGCGGCCACTTTGAAGCCCAGGCCCACCAGGATCAGCGTCAATCCCAGCCGCAGCAGGGTGCTGGAGGGATCCGTCGAAGCGATCTGCATCAGGTTCGTTGAGCCCGCCGCCCCATAAACCAGTGCAATGCCATACAGAAAAAACGCGGTCGCGAACGAGCCCAGCAGGAAATACTTCACCGCCGCCTCGCTTGACTTCACGGAATCCCGGCGGTATCCCGCCAGCACGTAACTCGCGATCGAAGACATTTCCAGGCCGACGAAGGCGGTCAACAATTCCTGCGCCGAAGCCAGCACGCCCATTCCCGCTGTGGCAAAAAGAATCAGCGCGTAAAATTCCGCCGGCTCTAGATTCTCCCGCTCCAGATACGAATCCGCAGCCAGAATCACTAGAAACGCCACCAGGCCCACCAGCCAGTGGAAGAAAAGGCTGTAGGTATCGAACTGGATCAGCCCGAAAAAGCCGCTGCCTGCTTGTCCGAAGTACGTGCTGAGCGTGCCGGCCGCCGCGCCAACCATCGCGAAAAGCGTCAGTCCCTGGCGGTTTTTCAGGAACGGCTGCAGCAGCATCAGCAACACGCCGAAGCCACACCAGATGATTTCAGGCAGGATGCGAACCATATCTGCGGCGGTGGGAGTCATCTAGCGGGAAACCGTCCTTCTCAGGGAATCTTGCGGCGCATCCATTGTTATCGTCGCCGGTTGCGCAATCGCCTGGGGTCGTGAGGCTTCTTCGGCAAAGTGCGGTTTCGTCTGCTCAATCACCGTAGCCACCGGCGCGGCAATCCGCCGCGTGAAGAACGGCGAGCCCATTCCCATCCACAGCGTGATCACGGCGAACACCACCAGGCCCCACTGTTCCCGCGCGTCAATATCGGTAATCTCGCGGTTCTTCTGGTGCGTTATCTCGCCGAAGAACACCCGCTGATAGGCCCACAGCAGGTAGCATGCGGAAAGAATCACACCCGTCGCCGCCCACGAAGCCCAGCCCCAATGCACCTGATAGGTGCCCAGCAGAATCAGGTATTCCCCCACGAATCCGTTCAGCATCGGCAGGCCCATCGAGGCCAACGCCATAAATAGAAAAAATGCTGCAAACTTTGGCATCGGCGTCGCCAGTCCGCCGTACTCGCTGATTTCAAATGTGTGCCGCCGGTCATACAGCATCCCAACCAGGAAGAACAAGGCCCCGGTCGAAATACCGTGTGCCAGCATCTGATACACCGCGCCCTGCATGGAAATATTGTGGAAGGCGAAAATCCCCAGCACCACAAATCCCAAGTGGCTCACCGAGGAGTAGGCGACAAGTTTTTTCAAGTTCGGCTGCACCAGCGCCACCAGCGCGCCATAAATAATGCCGATGATGGCCAGCACCGCGACAACGGGTGCCGCGCGATGCGACGCTTCCGGGAACAGCGGCAGGCAGAAGCGGATCATGCCGTACGTCCCCATCTTCAGCAGCACGCCCGCCAGGATAATCGAACCCGCCGTCGGCGCCTCCACGTGCGCGTCCGGCAGCCAGGTGTGAAGCGGGAAGAGCGGCACCTTGATCGCAAAGGCCACAAAGAACGAGAGGAAGAGAAGCATTTCCGTGCGTGGCGCAAGATGATTGACCGATTGCAGCGCCGCCTGAATGGCCGGCAGGTCAAACGTTCCGGTCAAGTTGTAAAGCCATAGGATGCCCACCAGCATGAACGCCGAGCCAAACATCGTGTAAATGAAAAATTTCACCGCTGCATAAATGCGCCGCTCGTGGCCCCAGATGCCGATGAGGAACGCCATCGGTATCAGCATCACTTCCCAAAACAAAAAGAACACAAACAGGTCCAGCGCCAGGAATACTCCGATGACCCCAACCTCCAGCAATAGCAGCATCACGTGGAATTCCTTAATGCGATGATGAATACCTTTCCACGAAGTCAGCACGCACAGCGGCGTCAGGAAAGTCGTTAGGATCACCAGGAACATGCTGATCCCGTCCACGCCCAGGTGGTAATTGATTCCCGCGGCGCCGGGATCGCTGGAGATGGAAATCCAGTGCTTGAATTCCGTGAGCGAGTAGCCCTGAGCGCCGATGGTCACCGCGCGCAGCAGGAGCAGGGAGAAAAGAAACTCCACGACCGAGACGACAAACGTTAAGCGCCGGATCCAGAGATCGTCGTCAGCCCGCAGGAACAGTAACGCCGCAGCGCCGAAGGCAGGGAAGAAGATCAGGATCGAGAGGAGATGTCCGCTGAGTTGCATTAGCGCACCCCTCCGAACAGCGCCGGATGAATAATCGGCCAGAAGACGATCCCAAACACCACGATCGCTCCAATCACCACCCACACCGCGTAACTCCGCGTATTACCCGATTGCGTGTGCCGGACTACATCTCCAACATCCTCGGCGCCACGGGCTACGCCGTTCACCGTGCCGTCGATGATCCCGGCGTCCACAACCTTCCACAACACATTCCGCGAGATCCACATCAGCGGCGCGACCACCGCGCCGTTGTAAATTTCATCCACGTAGTACTTGTGGTAGAGCAGCTTGTGCAGGCCTTCCGATGTTCCGCGCTCCACATTCTTCGCGTACATCCGCCAGGCGACCAGCAAACCTGCCGTAGCCGCGGCCACCGCCACGATGGAGAGGATATGCTCCAGCGATTGTGCGGCTTCTCCGCCGCCCGCTTCGCCCGCGCCAAAGACCGGTGAAAGAAATTCGGAGAAGTAATCCTTCCCGCCAAAAAGCGCCGGCAATGCAAACCATCCGCCGGTCAGCGAGAGAAACGCCAGAATCATCAGCGGGCCGGTCATCGTGCCCGGCGACTCGTGGACGTGCACGTGGTGCTCGTCGTAGCGCTGTTCACCAAAGAAGGTCAGCCAGATTAGCCGGAACATATAGAACGACGTCAGCACCGCCGCCAGCAACCCGACGCCGTACAGCACCTTGCCGCCGTTTTCCGAGTTGTAGGCCGCAAACAGGATCGCGTCCTTTGAGAAAAACGCCGCAAACGGCGGGAAACCCGCAATGGCAATCGTGCCAAACAACATGCACACGAATGTGACCTTGATCTTCTTGCTGAGTCCGCCCATGTGCCACATGTCCTGCTCGCCACTCATGGCGTGAATCACGCTGCCGGCGGAAAGGAACAGCAGTGCCTTGAAAAACGCGTGGGTCATCAGGTGGAAAATCCCCGCGCTGAACGCGCCCACGCCGCACGCCAGAAACATGTAGCCGAGCTGGCTGACCGTCGAATACGCCAGCACCTTCTTGATATCCGACTGCACCAGGCCAATCGTGGCCGCAAAAAACGCGGTCGCGCAACCGACGATTGCCACCACATACATTGCTGTCGGCGCGTGCGTGAATAAAATGTGCGATCGCGCCACCATGTATACCCCGGCGGTCACCATCGTCGCCGCGTGAATCAACGCGCTCACGGGCGTCGGCCCTTCCATCGCGTCTGGCAGCCACACATACAATGGAAGTTGCGCCGACTTGCCCGTGGCGCCAACGAACAGCAACAGGCACGCAATGGTTATTGTGCCGAACTGTCCCATGGCATCGGGCTGCAGTTTCGCCGTTTGATCAAAAACGGAATTGAAATCCAAGGAGTGGAACGTCCGGAAGAGCAGGAACATCCCCAGCATGAATCCGAAGTCGCCAATGCGGTTGACGATGAACGCTTTCTTCCCCGCATCCGCCGCCGACTTCCGAAGGAAGTAAAATCCGATCAGCAGGTAGCTGCACAACCCCACGCCCTCCCAGCCCACGAACAGCAGCACATAATTCGCCGCCAGCACCAGGATCAGCATGAAGAACATGAACAGGTTCAGGTACGAAAAAAAACGGTAATAGCCGCCTTCATGCGCCATGTATCCCGTCGAATAGATGTGAATCAGGAAACCGACGCCGGTGACCACCAGCAGCATCACCACCGTCAACTGGTCGAGTTGCAGATCGAAGCCCGCCCGGAAATTCCCGGCCACGATCCAGTCAAAGAATTCCTTCCGAAACGGTTGCCCGCCCCCGGCCATAAATTCCCGCACCGCTTCCAGCGCGCACACAAACGAAAGGCCCGTCGAGCCAAGCGCCACGCTGTTGACGATGCTCTTCGACCACTTCGCGCCAAGCAGCCCGTTGATGGCTGAGCCCAGCAGCGGCAACAGCGGAATAATCCAGAGATTTTCAAGTATCGGCATTAGAGTTTAAGCAGATCCACGCGCTCCACGTTCAGCGACTTCCGGTTGCGCGCCGTCAGAATGATGATTCCGAGTCCCACGGCCGCTTCCGCCGCCGCCACCACAATCACAAACAAAACAAAAACCTCGCCATCCGCTTTGCCCAACGCCTGACTGAACGCCACGAACGCCAGATTCACGGCATTCAGCATCAGTTCGATGGACATGAACAGGGTGATGATGTTGCGCTTGAACACAAAAGCCAGGACGCCCAGTCCGAATAATATGGCGCTCAAGATCAGGTAGTAGTTTGTCGGGACCATGTCAGTTCTCCCGCTGGGCCAGCACAATGGCGCCCAGGATGGCCACTAGAATCAGGACCGAGGTTAGCTCAAACGGATAAACGAACGTCGAAAAGAGCAGCATCGAAAGCTGCCGCGTCGACGACAGCTCTCCGGCTGCCGCAGGAGGTGGCAAATGCCCGCTCGACCGCGCCACCGCCGCCGCAATCAGCCCGGCCAAAGCCAGCGCCAGCGGGATTCCCCCAAACGTCGCCAGCTTCGAGTAGTTCGTCCGCTCTTCCAAGCCCGCGTTCAGCAGCATGATCACGAAGACGAACAACACCATGACCGCGCCGCCATATACGATGATCTGCACCGCCGCGATGAATTCCGCCCCCATCAGCAGGTACAACCCCGCCAGCGACACCATCACCAGAATCAGCGACAACGCGCTGTGAATCGGATGGCTTTGCAAAATCAGGCTCACCGCCCCGAACACCGCCAGGGCCGCAAGAACAAAAAAGATCAGCAGGACGCCGCTCATCAGGGCATTCTCCACATAATGACCGCGCTGGTCAGCACCACGTTTGCAATTGAAACCGGTAACAGGATTTTCCAGCCAAAGTCCATCAACTGGTCATATCGAAACCTCGGCAGTGTTGCCCGCATCCAGATGTAGAAGAACAGCGCCGCGGTAACTTTAAAGAAAAACCAGAACGGCCCCTGAATCAATCCATTCACCATCGGGGAAAGAAACAGACCCAAACCAATCGCGATCATTGCCGTGCCAATGCCCGGCAGGATGACGCGCCCGAAAATCGTTTCATAGCGAATTCCATCAAAAAACACCCACAAACCGAGCGGCACCAGAATCACCGAAGGCAAGTAAAGGGTCATCGTCCAGGAACCGGGGAAGGGAGAGAGCCACCCGCCAAAAAAGAGTATCGTGGACAGCGACGACACGGTGATCATGCTGGTGTATTCCCCGATGAAGAACATCGCGAACTTCATCGAAGCGTATTCCGTATGGTAGCCCGCGACCAGTTCCGATTCCGCTTCCGGCAAGTCGAACGGAACACGGTTGGTTTCCGCAATCGCGGCAATGAAGAAACACAGGCAGCCGATGATCTGCGTAAACCCCGCGTGGTCTCCGCCGAGGCCGATAATGTTCCAGTTAAGGAACCCCATATCCCCGGCCTGCTTCTCAACGATGTGCTTCAGGCTCAGATCCCCGGCGATCAGCAGCACGCCTACGACCGAGAGCGTCATCCCCAGCTCATAGCTGATCATCTGCGCCGAGCTGCGCAGCCCGCCCAGCAGCGAATACTTGCTGTTGGAGCCCCACCCCGCCAGCGCGATGCCGTAGACGCCCAGCGCAGTGATGGCAAACAAAATCAGCAAACTGATGTTCACATCCGCGATGCCGAAATTCGTCGTGTAGCCAAAAATCGTAATGTCCGGCCCGAAGGGAATCACCGCCAGCGAGGTCATCGCCAGCATCAGCGTCAGGAACGGTGCGAAGAAATACGCCTTCTTGTCCACGCCCGCGGGCATCGGGTCTTCTTTCAGGATGAACTTGATGCCATCGGCCAGCGGCTGCAGCAACCCGTGCGGGCCAACGCGGTGGGGCCCCCAGCGCGCCTGGATGTGGGCGATCACTTTGCGCTCCAGCCAGGTGAGATACGCATCCAGCGTCAACACCAGAAAAAGAAGCAGCGCGACCTTGATGATCGGAACGATGATGAACGCGTACTGAGTCAGGAATTCCTTCACGGTTTCGCTTCCGCCTCCGGCAAGGTTTGCATCATCGTGCAAAAGCGCCCCAGCGTGCCGCTGGTAAACAGGTTGTCGTTCGCCGGGCGGATCAATTCCACCGGCACATCGTAGGGCGCATGCCCATTTTTCGCGAACTGGATCTGCGTGGGTTCCGCGCCGCCCGTCAGCAATCTCGCGTGCTGCACGTTGTAACCGGGCACGGCCTTGCGGATTTCTTCAAAAACCGCTGCAGGCGTTTTGAAGTGAAAGGCCTTCCCGAGTCCGAGGCGTTCCAGTTGATGCGACATGATGCGCAGCAAATCAAAGTCGCTCCGCGCTCCCATCACTTCGGCGGCTTTGTGAAGCAGCTGAACTTCGCCCGCTGTGTTCGTAACGCTGCCATCTTTTTCATAGGCCGAGGCCGCGGGGAAGACGACGTCCGCCAGTTGCGCGGTTTCGGTCATAAAAAGTTCGTGAACGATCAAGTATCCCAGGTCGCCACGCCCCGCTCCGGATTTCCCAAAATGCGCGAAGGGATTTGCGCCCAACACGTACAGCGCCTTCAGTTTTCCGGACTGCGCTGCCTCAATCATCTCCGGCGCGGTCATGCCGGGCTTCGTGGGAACCGGCGCGCCCCAATGCTTGGCCAGCGATTCGCCAAGCGCCTTGTTGTCCAGATAGGCGTATCCCGGCAAACGATCGGGCAGCACGCCCATGTCCGCCGCGCCGCGCGAATTCGCGTAATCGCCCAGCGCCATGTAGCGCACCTTGCCCTGCAACTTCGATCCGAATTCAACCAGATGCCTGATTGCCGCGCCCGTTATCTCCGAGCCAAATACGATGGCAACTTCAGGCTCCGCTTCCAGCGCCGATTTGAGGGTCGCGAGCTTTGCCGCCACGCCGGCTGCAAGCTGCCCCTCGCCCGTCGCCAACCAGCGCACCGCCCAGGCTTCTTGCCCGTCCGGCACCTGAACAAACTGCGTGGCCTTGCGCTCCAGCTTGATCTCTTGCGAATTCACCAGGAACAGTTTCGTGCCGTGGTGGCGGATTCCCGCGCGAATCTGCCACGCCGCCAACGGATTCTGATTCGAAGGATCATTGCCGATCACCAGGACGGCTTTGGCCTGGGAAAGTTGCTCCATCGTCAGCGACGAATCAACGGCCCGATCGCCGAGTGCGGTTACCAGTCCCGTGTAATCCGCGGTGCGGTGATGGTCCACATTGTTGCTGCCAAACGTCGCGCGCGCCATCCGCTGCAACAAGTAGTTCTCTTCGTTTGACGCCCGATTCGAGCCGATGAAACCGATGGCCTCTCCGCCATACGCAGTTTGCAGCTGATTTAATTTGGTGGCGGCAGCCTGTGCGGCCTCTTCCCAGGAAACCGGGAACAACTTGTCGCCCTTGCGCAGCAGCGGCTGCTTCAGGCGTTCCGGATGCTTGGTGAAATCGAATCCGAAGCGCCCCTTCACGCACAAAAACTCCTTATTAATCCCCGAAAGGTCGCGGTTATTGGCGCGCAGAATCTCGTGATTCCGCACGCTCAGAGTGGTCTTGCAGCCGTTCGAGCAGTGCGTGCAGATCGTGGACACGTATTGCATCTCCCACGGCCGCGTTTTGTAGCGATACGTGCCGCTGGTCAGCGCGCCCACCGGGCAAATATCAATGCACATCCCGCACTCTTCGCATTCCAGGTGATCTTCGCGGTTGGGGATGATGATCGAATTCGCACCGCGCATGCCCACGCCCAGCGCCTTCACATCCATGCCTTCATCGCACACCCGCACGCAGCGGAAGCACAGGATGCAGCGCGGCGCATCGTAATAAACCAGGTCCGACCACTTTTCTTCCGGCCGGTGAATCTTCTCTTCCACAAAGCGGCTGGTATCTGCGCCATAGCGGAAAACCATGTCCTGCAACTCGCACTCGCCGCCTTTGTCGCATACCGGGCAATCGAGCGGATGATTCGTCAGTAGAAATTCCAGCATCATCTTGCGCGCGTTACGTACCTGCTCGGTGTTGGTGCGCACCACCATGCCTTCGCCGACCACCTGGGTGCACGCCGTCTGCAGCTTCGGCGCTTTTTCCACTTCGATCAAGCACATCCGGCACGCCGCCTGCAGCGATAGCCCCGGGTAGTAGCAGAACGACGGAACCTCAATCCCCAGCCGCCGCGTGGCTTCAATCACCAGCGTTCCGGCGGGGACTTCCACGTCGCGGTCGTCGATCTTCAGATGCACAAGTTTCGTTTCAGCCATGGATCCCTACCGCAAACCGATCAGTGCTTCTGCGGATTTGTTATAAGCACAGCGTCCGTGCAGGTGGTCTTCGAATTCGTCGCGGAATTTTTGCACGATGCTGATCGTCGGCATCGCCGCGGCGTCTCCCAGCGGGCAGAACGTCCGCCCCAGCATGTTCTTTGAAAGCTCGCCGATCATATCAATGTCTTCGGGCCGCCCGAACCCGGCGTGAAAGCGATCCAGCATCTTTTTCAGCCAGCTGGTGCCTTCGCGGCAGGGAATGCACCACCCGCAGGATTCATGCGCGTAGAAATGCATGATGCGCCGCGCCATGTCTACCATGCAGGTGTCTTCGTCAATCACCACCATGCCGCCGGAGCCCAGCATCGAACCCGCCTTGGCAATCGTGTCGTAATCCATGGCCAGATCAATCTCGTCGGCCTTGAACACCGGGCAAGAACTCCCGCCGGGAATCACCGCCTTCAACTTCTTGCCGCCGCGAATTCCGCCGGCCATCTCTTCGATGAATTTCTTCATGTTCATCCCCAGCGGAATTTCGTAAATGCCCGGTTTGTTCACGTGGCCCGCGACGCACAGCAACCGCGTCCCGCCATTCTTCAGTGTTCCCCGGCCGGCGTAAGTTTCCCCGCCTTCCAGGATGATCGAAGGCACCGCGCTCAGCGTCTCCACGTTATTAATGATCGTGGGGCAGCCATACAACCCGACGACGGCAGGGAAGGGAGGCTTAATCCGCGGATTTCCCCGCTTGCCTTCCAGCGATTCCATCAGCGCCGATTCCTCGCCGCATTCATAAGCCCCGGCGCCGGTGTGGATCAGCAAATCAAAATCAAATCCCGAGCCCAGAATATTCTTGCCCAGGTAGCCGCGCTCGTACGCCTCGGCAGTCGCCGCGTCGACGATATCCAGCACGTAACGATATTCACCGCGAATATAAATAAACCCTTGATGCGCGTTGATCGCCCGGCCCGCAATCGTGATCCCCTCGATCAACTGGTGCGGATCCATCTCCATCAACGGCCGGTCCTTGCAGGTTCCCGGCTCCGACTCGTCCGCGTTGCAAATCACATACTTCGGCTTTGGCGAATCCTTTGGCACAAACGACCACTTCATCCCCGTCGGAAACCCCGCCCCGCCGCGCCCACGCAGGCTGGACTTCTTCACTTCATCAATAATGCTTTCCGGGGTCATCTGCTTCAGCGCCTTCTCCAGCGCCTGATACGCACCGTTCTGCAGCGCGACTTCAATCTTGTGGGAGTCCTTCACGCCCCAGCGCTTGCTGATCAGCGGCGTCTCCAATTTCACCCGGTCGTGCAGCGCGCCGCTGATCACGCCCTGCGGCTCGGGGCGCTTGCCCTTGTCCAAGTCCTCGATCAAGCGATCCAGCTTGAGCGGCGTCACATTCTCATAGAAGTCGTAATTCACCTGTATCGCCGGCGCACCGGTACACGCCCCGATGCATTCCACTTCTTCCAGCGAAAAAACGCCGTCCTTGGTCACTTCCTTGTGCCCAATCTCCAGTTTCTTCTTCGCGTGCTCCAGCAATTGCGTCCCGCCGCGCAGCATGCACGCGATATTGGTGCACACCTGCACGTGGTGCTTGCCGATCGGTTTGCGGTGCAGCATCGAATAAAACGCCAGTGTCTCTTCCACCTGCACGCGGTTCAGATCCAGGCGTTTCGCAATCTCGTCAATCAGTTCGTCGGTGATAGCGCCCAGTTCATCCTGCCCGTAAATCAGCATCGGGATCAGCGCGCTGCGCTTCACCGGATAGCTGCTCTGCAGCTTGTCGTATTTCGCCGTGAGTTTGGGACTTAGTTCCATGGGCCTTTACCTGTCCACTTCTCCCAGCACGATATCAATCGTGCCGATGCACGCCACGGTGTCGGCGATCAACTGCCCTTTCACCATCAGCGGCAGCGCCTGCAAATTGACAAACGACGGTCCGCGGAAATGGACCCGAAGGGGTTTTGGCGAGCCGTCACTGGCGATAAAACATCCCAGCTCCCCACGCGGCGATTCCACCGCCACATATGCTTCGCCCGGCGGCGGCGAAAAGCCTTCCGTGAAAATCTTGAAGTGATAGATGAGTGCTTCCATCTCCGTCTTCATCTTTTCCCGCGGCGGCGGCACGATGCCCGGCGCATCGGTCTTGATCGGCCCCTGGTCGGCAATCTTTTCCATCGCCTGCCGCACGATCTTCACGCTTTCGCGCATCTCCAGCACCCGCACCAGATACCGCGAAAAACAGTCCGACTCCGTCAGCGTCGGCACATTGAAATCAAATTCCTCATAGGACGAATAGGGAAACGCCTTGCGGTTATCAAACGCCACGCCCGCGGCGCGCAGCCCCGGCCCGGTGGTGCTCATGGCCACCAGCGTTTCCGCGGAAAGGATCCCCACGCCCTTCAGGCGTCCCTGCCAGATGCGGTTGTTGGTCAGCAACTCCTCGTACTCATCAATCCGCGCCGGCATCATGTCCAGAAATTTCTTGATTAAATCCCGCCAGCCCGCGGGAGGTTCCAGCGCAACTCCGCCGATGCGGATGTAACTCGTCATCATCCGCTGGCCGGCAAAGCGCTCGAAAATCTTCAGGATTTCCTCGCGCTCCCGGAAGCAATAGAGCATCACCGACATCGCGCCCATATCCAGCGCGTGCGTCCCCAGCCACACTAGGTGCGACGATATCCGCTGCAACTCCACCATCATCACCCGGATGTATTGCGCCCGCTTCGGCACTTCCAATCCCAGCAGCTTTTCCACCGCCAGGCAATACACCAGGTTATTCCCCAGCGGATTCAGGTAGTCCATCCGGTCGGTCAGTGTGATGGCCTGCGAATACGTCTTGTCCTCGCAGCTTTTCTCAATTCCCGTGTGTAGATAACCCAGGTCCGGCACCGCCGTGACCACGTTCTCGCCGTCCAACTCCAGCAATACCCGCAGTACCCCGTGGGTTGACGGGTGCTGTGGCCCCATGTTCAGGACCATGGTCTTCGACGTGCCGACCGCTGTTTCCACCGTTGTCATGGTTCGCTATCCACCGCGCCGCTTCTAGCGCTTGCCCTCCACCGGAAAATCCCGGCGAAGTGGCGCGCCTTCAAAATCATCCGGCAAAAGAATCCGCCGCAAATCCGTGTGTCCCTCAAAGCGAATCCCAAAGAGGTCGAAAATTTCCCGCTCCATCCAGTTGGCCCCCGGCCATACTGGCTCCAGCGAATCAATTACGGGTTGTTGGCCGCTTATGGTGGTGCGCAGCCGGATGCGCGCGAGGCGGGGAATAGAGAGGAGCTGGTAGTTCAATTCAAAACGTGGCTCGTTGGGGAAACGATCCACACAGGTGGCATCGCTCAACTGGTTAAAATTCAGCTCCGGATTCTCTTTACACTCTTTGGCGACCGAGCGCAGCAGCTTATGGGGCACGACGATCGTCGTTTCGCCGCGATATTCAATCACTTGCGAAACCGCCTCGGCATTCCACGCCCGGAGGCGATCGGTTACAACACTAGCGTTTGCATGAGCGAGCTGCGGCACGTTTACGAGATCCTTGAAAGGAGACTGGCCCTAATTCTTCGTCTTATTCCAGTCGAGTGCACCCTTCTTCAAAAGATAGAAGTAACCGACCAAGAGGATGGCGACATAGATCATCATTTCCATGAAGCCGAACCACTTTGTTGCCGTGTTGCGTACCAGGTCCTTGAAAATGAACGCCCAAGGGTAGAGAAAAATTGCTTCCACGTCGAACAGAATGAACACCATAGCAATTAGATAAAATTTCACCGAAAAGGGTTCGCGCGCATCGCCTGTGGGCGTGATTCCGCACTCATACGGCTGCTGCTTAGCCTTGTTCGGGCGCTTCCAACCCACAAGGGTCGAGAGCACGATCAGCAATCCAGCAAGGGATGCCGCCACCAGCAGGTGTATTACTAGGGGAACGTAAGCTTGCAGGCCGGTGGGGATCATGGTCGAAGCGTTATAATAGCGAGTGGGGTGCCACGCGGTCAAATGCTCCCGCCAAGAATATCTTTGGTGCGCGTGGTGCTTCTCACGAGCTTAGGTGAGGATCATGGTTTTCGGCCACAACTCCAATATCAAATTCGGATCCCACACCTTCCACGTGCAAACGGAAGATCGCGGCGTTTCCCACGGCCTGATTGATACTACCGTCTATTACCAGGGCCGGGTGCTGCATCGCCGCACCAACAACTATCTCGACCTGCTTCCCCTGACTGACGATACCGTGCAGGCTTTGAAGCTCCGCGTGGATGAGCAGCATCACACCGTGCTCGAAGAAATTCGCTCTGGCGCGCTGCAGTTGACAGTCCCGCCGAACACTCTGGCATCAGCTCATGCGGAATCTGCTCATGCTGCCGAAGCTCATCCCAAGGTGGAACACGCCCCTGAGCATCCTATTGAGGCAAGGAAGCTGGTCCTCGAACTTCTCAACGCCCGCTCCTGGCTCTCCGGGAAAAACGCCACCCTCCTCGTCGTCGTAAAAGACGAAGCTGGTTCGCCCCTTCAAGGTGTTCAAGTGTTTGCGGAAATTGAAGGCAGCGACGGGCATCCGCCCTATACTACGCAGACCGGCAATGGCGGTCAGGCGACCATATCCTTCGACATGCCCAAGCTCGTCGCCGCTGAGGCCGCGTTAGTCATTCGCGCGCAGGAGAAGGACAGCCACGCGCAGCTTCGTTTTTCGTTGCGCGCCAAGCCCCGCGTACCGGCGGCGCAATCATGAACATGGCAGGCAGCATCCCCGTTCAGGTTAATGGCGAAACCAAGGAAGTTCCGCCCGGCATCACCGTGCGGCAACTTCTCGACCTTCTGGCTCTTAATCCCGCGCGCGTAGCCATCGAATACAATCTGCAAATCCTACCCAAATCCAAATGGGAAGATACCCGCATAGCCCCGAGCGACCGCCTGGAAATAGTCCAATTCGTCGGCGGCGGCTGATCCGATTTGGAGTGCGGAAGCTCAACTTCCGCTTTTAAGGTTGAAACCAATCCAAAAAACCGAGCAATGATTACCAGCCACAACCAGATCGATCCAACCGCCACCCATCACTTACTCAAATATTTCTTCCAAGGCTTCCAATAATATTTCGGCCAACCCTCCCGCACACCCTTCTGGTCATACGCCGGCACGCCCACATGCACCAAATCGATCTGCGCTCCGCCCGCCACCTGGCTAAAGGTCAAAATCAAAATCGACCAATCTTCCTTCTTCCAATGGGCAGCCCGCCAAAACTGCACAATTTGCTTTCCCGGCACGATCAGCAGGTTCTTTCCTTCCAGCATGCCGCCGAACGCCCGGAAACGTCCGCCAACCTTTCGGCTGATCTGAACCGGCGCGCCCGTGGATTTCGCATGTTTTTTGGAATCGACATACATCTCGAAAAAAACTTGCGGCGAAACACGGAAGCGAACGCTCTGCTGAATGATCGGCGTCACTGTGCCTCCTCATCCATAGCCCGACAAAAGAAAAGAGCTGTCATCCTGAGGGACGCGCCTTATGCGTCCCGAAGGATCTCGAGTGGAACTATCTAACCAGCGACCCGTGCAGGCTAAATACCCTCCAGCAAATGCCCCATCTTGTGCTTTTTCGTTTGCATATAGGCCTTCGAAATTTTCGATAGCCGCGGCTGGCAGGGAACTCGCGCCACCACCTGAATCCCCGCGGATTCCAGTTGCCGAATCTTATCCGGATTGTTGGAGAGCAGCCGGATGCGCTGCGCACCCAGCTTCTTCAGGATCTTCGCGGGAAATTCATATTCCCGCGCGTCGGCCGCAAAACCCAGCGACTCGTTGGCCTCCACCGTGTCCATCCCGCCATCCTGCAGTTCATAGGCCCGCAGCTTGTTCATCAGACCGATGCCGCGCCCTTCCTGCGGCAGATACAGCAGGATGCCCGAATGCGCCTGTGAAATCTTCTTCAGCGAGAGCTCCAGTTGCGCCCGGCAATCGCAGCGCAGCGAATTCAGCACATCTCCGGTAAGGCACTGCGAATGCACCCGCACCAGCGGAGCCACGCGGCCTTTCACATTGCCGCGCACCAGCGCCACCGCTTCTTCTCTCGGCCCGTTGCCCTCGAATCCATAAATCGTGAATCGCCCGAACCGAGTCGGCAGCACGGCCTTCGCCACAAGCCGCGCCGCGCCCTTGCTCCCATCTCTCATCTTCGTAGTAGCGGATTTTTGGCTCATAGCAAAAGTTCAGTATAGCAGGCAGCGCAATTCCCGCACGAAGCCCTCAGCAATCCGCCAGAGTTTCTTTACAATAGGAGCAGGTTTGGCTAGCGTTAGCCACGCGCAAGCCACACGGGCAACATGGACACCACGCTCTCCATCCGCGAACTTCTCTTCACCCTCCTATTAAAGGTAGGCGTGGCCTCTTCTATCGCCGCCTTGCTGGCGCGCTGGAACACCTTCCGCCGCGTGCTCTTCACCGAAGAACGCGACGCCGATCAAAAATTGAAATTGATGCTGTTCATGACCCCGCCGCTCATTGTCGGCGTCACTCTGCGCCTGGTCAGCCCCTACTACCGCTTCGCCGACCTGTCCCTCGAAGGCGCTTTCCTCATGGGCCTGCTTGGCGGCCGCGTTGTGGGTCCCATTGGCGGCGCCATCATCACCATTCCCGCGCTGATGGCTCACGAATGGCTCGGCATGCCGGCGGCTTCCACCGCGGGCCTGCTTGGCGGTTTGATCCGCCAGGTCATCCCCGACAAAGAGGCCCTGTGGAATTTCGGCCCCTTCACCTTCCTGAACATTCCCAAAGCGCTAATGCGCATGATGCGCGACACCGAAATCATGTGGGAGATGCTTCCGCTGCTCACCTGCGTCGGCCTGGAATTGGGCCGCGTCGCCCTCGTTGAAGCCACCAAGCCGAAGTGGCTCTTCGCGCTCGATCCGCACTGGAACTGGCAACTGGGTCTTGTGGTCATCGCCACCTTAATGTCCGTCGCCGCGCCCCTCAAAATCTGGAACAACACCCGCATCGAGATGAACCTCGAGCGCCATCAGCAACTCCTGCTTCGCGCCCGCATGGACGCTCTCTCCAGCCAGATCAATCCCCACTTCCTCTTCAACACGCTGAACACCGTCTCCGCCCTCATCCGCATTGATCCCGACTCCGCGCGCGGCGTGGTGCTCAAGCTGAGCAACATCCTCCGCCGCCTGCTACGCAAGCATGAAACCTTCGTGCCCCTACGAGAGGAACTCTCCTTCATCGACGACTATCTCGACATCGAAGTCGCCCGCTTCGGTCACGACAACCTCGACATCGTGAAAGAGATCGACGAAGTCACCCTGGAGACCTTCATCCCCAGCATGTTGCTGCAACCCATGGTGGAAAACAGCCTGAAGCATGGCCTGGCCCCAAAGCTCGAGGGTGGCCGCATCCTTCTCCGCACCAGCAGCAAAAACGGCCGCCTGCACATCGAAATCGCCGACAACGGCGTCGGCATCTCCGAGGAAAAAATGCCCCACGTCTATGTCGAAGGCATCGGCCTCAGCAACGTCCGCGAACGCCTCCGCGTCCTCTATGGCGAAGATTTCCAACTGGACATCGAAAGCAGCGAAGGGCAGGGCACCATCATCCGCATCGACGTCCCCGAACTAGCCCCAGCCATCCCCGAAGTCAGCCTCTTCTAATCCCCCAGCGGTTGTAGGGCCCGCTTTCCGAGGCAAGCCGCCTTTGAGGCTGAAACGCAACCTCCCAAACCTCCAAAAAATCCCCTTGACAGCCGCACGTCCATACAGTATGTTCAGGCACGACAGAAATGACAGACACAACTAAACCAACACTCACTCCCGTAGCCCAGAAGTTCATCCTGCACTGGGGCGAAATGGGCACCAAATGGGGCATCAACCGCACCGTCGCCCAGGTTCACGCCCTGCTCTATCTTTCCCCGACGCCTGTCCCGGCCGACGAGATCTCCGCCACGCTTTCCGTGGCCCGCTCCAACGTCAGCACCAGCCTCCGCGAATTGCAGGGGTGGGGCATTGTCCGCGTCGTCCACGTCCTGGGCGATCGCCGCGACCACTTCGAATCCACCAAAGACGTCTGGGAAATCTTCCGCACCGTTTCCGAAGAGCGCAAGCGCCGCGAAATCGATCCGACGCTCCGCGTCCTCGCCGAATGTGTGCAGGAATTGAAAGCCACGCCGACGGGCGACGCGCACACCCGCGAACGCCTCGAAAGCATGCTCGACTTCCTGACCACCATGAGCGGCCTCTTCGAGGAAGTCCTGCGCATGCCCATGGGCGCCCTGAAAGGGGTAGGGAAGTTGCGCGGCAAAGTAATCACCCTGCTAGGCGCCGACAAAAAGAAAGCCGGCTAATTCGCCTTTGTAGCGGCCCCCTTCTGAGGCGGGCGTCTTGGCAAAGGGACAGTGCTGAAGAGCAACGGGAAAAAGTCCGCAGAGAAAAGGCCCCATGATCTCCCTGGCGAACGAATACACCGACGGCAAAGGGCGCCACGCCCGCGGCTGGCTATTCTTCGACGCCGACTGCACCTTCTGCACCCGCTTGGCCCGCTGGATCGCCCCAATCCTCGAACGCCGCGGCATGTCCGTAGCCCCGCTGCAAGATTCCCGCGTTCCCGAACTCCTCGGCCTTCCGCAGGACGACCTGCTGAAAGAATTGCGCTTCTTGCTCTCGGATGGCGCGCACTATGGTGGCGCCGACGCCGTCCTCGCCGTCGCCCGCGAAATTTGGTGGGCCCAGCCTCTAGTCTGGTTCTCCAAGCTCCCCGGCGCCATGAAACTCCTCCACGCCGGCTATCGCTCGGTAGCCGCGCAAAGAAGTTGCGCCGCCGCAAACCGAGCGCCGTGCCCGGCTCCCCGCAAACTCTAAAAACGCCGTTCGAACTCACACTGGAGGAAAAATGGCCCTCACAATCGGCAACATCTGGCGGTGGGACGGCAAAGTCACCCGCGGCACATACGCGCTCTTCGGAATCGGCGGCGTCGCGATCAAGCACAACGTCGATCGCGTCCTGGTCCACGCCTTCGGTTTCCGCTGGGGTATCTGGAGCTACCTCGACCCGCTCGCACGCGCCGCGCAGTCCGCTCCCCTCTCCTCCCCCGAAAAAAAATTCCTCGCAATCCTGGTGCTCACCGCGCTTCCGTTCATCTGGCTCGGCGTCACCATGACCGTGAAGCGCCTGCGCGACGCCGGGCAACCGCTTTGGCTCACGCTGCTTTTTTTCGCGCCGGTCGTGAACCTGCTCTTCTTCGCGCTGCTCTGCGTGATGCCCACTCACCGAATCGAAGCAGCCTCCGGCGCCGCCGCCGGACAACGAAAACAATTGGTATCTCCCTACTGGCCGGGCACTCCTGCGGGTGGCGCCGCTCTCGCCGCCGCGCTGGCCGGTCTGTTGGGCATCCTGGTCACCTGGGGAGCGATCCGCTATGCGGGCGTCTACGGCCTGACGCTGTTTATCTCCTTGCCTTTCGTGATGGGCTATCTGGCAGTTCTGCTTTACAGCCGGACGCAGCGGACCAGTTCGCAGGACGTCGTAAACGTCGTCACCCTTTCGTTGTTGATTGCCGGCGTGGGAATAACGGCTATCGCCGTCGAAGGAATCGTTTGCCTGCTGATGGCCGCACCTTTGGCCTGGCTGGTGGCCATGTTCGGGGGCATGCTGGCGCAAGTCATTCACGGCCGGGTAAACTCACCGCAGGCCACGCCGTCCATGCTTGCCGTGACGCTGCTTTCGCTTCCCATACTCCTCGGCGTTGAACACGCTTCGCCCCCGCCGGTGCCCCGATTTCAGGTCCATACCACAATCGAAATCGCGGCCCCGCCCGATGTAGTCTGGAAGCGCTTGATCGAATTTCCGCCACTGGCGGCGCCGAAGGAATGGCCCTTCCGCCTTGGCATCGCCTATCCCATCGAAGCCACGCTGAAGGGCGAAGGCCTGACCGCCGACCGCGAATGCCGCTTTTCCACCGGGAGTTTCAAAGAACCCATTCTTGTCTGGGAGCCGGGCAAGCATTTCGCCTTCGCCGTCTCCGATGAGCCTCTACTCATGAAGGAAACGTCTCCCTTCGAAAACATCCACGTCCGCCACCTGGAAGATCACGACTTCCAGCCGGAACGCGCCGACTTTCTGTTAGTCCGCCTGCCGAACGGGAACACCCGCCTCGAAGGCACCACCACCTACCAAAATAAAATGTGGCCCGGCATGTATTGGCGTCTGTGGACCGACGCCATAATCCACTCCATCCACTACCGCGTCTTCAACCACGTCAAGACTTTGGCCGAAGCGGATGTTCAGCGGAACTGACCTCGTTTTTCTGGGAACGCACTTGTGTCCAAGGGATGGGAATTAAGAAAAAAATGCCGCAGATTTCTTCAAAGGAGTTTTCCGCCCTGCCGCTTCGCGTGCATGCGTTCCTCGCCGGCGTCCCGTTGCACGACGTTTGGGCGGTTGACCTGCCAAAGCGTCGTGCTGGCATTAGCCTTTCTGAGTTTCTTAGCCAAACGAATCGGGGCGGAATCAGCAGACTTCCGCCTGTGGCCAGCGCGCTTTTCCGCCTTCGGCTTTTTCTTGGACGCATTTTTCGACTTGAGGCTGAACCGCGGGATGCGTTGGCCGCCTCGTTTGGCTGTCGCCTGACGCAAGAGGATCGTGCTCGTTCTCTCGCCGTGCCTGGATCGCCTGAAGGACTGTTCCGCGTGGTCTATCGTTTCGAAAACGAGCAGTTGCTGGAGATCCAGAATCGTACCGTCCATGCCGCGGCTCTCAGTGCGCTCACGGAAAGGGCCGATAGCTATCGCTTCTACTTTGCGGTCTATGTGCGCCCGGGAAAGTGGATTACGCCGTTGTACATGGGCTTAATCGATCCGTTCCGAAAATGGATAATCTATCCGGCCATGCTGAAAACCATTCGGGCAACCTGGGATCGGAACATCTGATCCATCTTTGGTCAGCCGACTGGTCTGCCTAGGGGTTGTTTTCGTCAGCGCGCGGCTTTGGCGGAGTAAGCGCCTTCCAGGACTTGCTCGTAATACCGTTCGTACATGGGGATCACATCATTGGCGCAGAATTTCTTTTTGGCATTGATGCGCGCGATCTGCCCCATCTCCCGCCCGCGGTCAGGCCGCGATAGCAAGTCAATCGCATATTTCGCCGCGGTCTTCACGTCGCCGGGTTCCACCAGGTAGCCATCCACGACGTGTTCGACAACCTCGGGCACGCCGCCCACATTCGTGGCGATCACCGGCACTTCGCAGGCCATGGCCTCCAGCGCCGCCAGCCCGAACGACTCCAGTTGCGAAGGCAGCAAAAACAGATCCGCCTGCCCCAACTTTTCCTTAATCCCGTTCTGCTGCCCCAAAAACAAAACATCCCTCTCAATGCCCCGCGTCCGTGCCAATGCTTCCGCCGGCCCCCGGTCCGGCCCGTCGCCAATCATCACCAGTTTCGCCGGCATCTTTTCGCGCACCAGCGCAAAAATCTCAATCGCATCCAAAATGCGTTTAACCGGCCGGAAATTCGAAAGGTGCATCAGAATCGGTTCGCCATCGGGCGCCCATTCCGCCCGCAGCGCAGGGTCGGGCTTGCGGACATACAGGTCGCAATTCACAAAATTCGGTATCACCTCGATGGGCCGCTTGATCCCAAACTCCGCGACCGTCTGCCGCAACAAATATCGCGAAATCGAAGTCACCCCGTCGCTCTGCTCGATCGAATACCTCGTAATCGGCAAAAAGTTTGGGTTGTTGCCCACCAACGTGATGTCCGTCCCGTGCAGCGTGGTGATAAATGGCAGCCGCCGCGGCGCCGCCATCTGCCGGGCCAGCAGAGCGCTCACCGAGTGCGGAATCGCATAGTGCACGTGCAATATATCCAGCGCTTCCTTCTCAAACACTTCCAGCATCTTGACCGCAAGCGACAATGTGTAAGGGGAGTGGTCAAACAGCGGGTAAGAAACCACCTCGGCCTGATGGAAATGAATCCGCGGGTCGTTGGGATTCATCCGGATCGGCGGCGCATAAGTAATAAAGTGCACCTCGTGTCCTCGCGCAGCCAATTCCTGCCCCAGCTCCGTGGCCACCACGCCCGAGCCGCCATAAGTGGGATATCCTGTAATTCCAATGCGCATTTGTGACCCGCAGCCCGATTGCTCCGCCAAAGTGGCGTACCATGTTGCCTGCGGCATGGTACACCGATTAGACGCAAGGGAGATATGGAACGTGACACGCCTGGCAGGCAAAATGGCGCGATATTTCGCGCATGACAGCCAGACCCCTGACTGAAAGAGGCGCCCCAGAATGACCCGAAAAATGACCCCCCAAGAAAAGCAGGCCACCGAAATGGTGCGCCGCCGCATGAAAGAGAGCGAATCCTCCGAACTTCTCGGCTTTGTCGTGGAAAGCGTCCACGACGGCCGCGCCATCTTCCGCCTCGACGTTCGCCCGCGCCACAAGCAGATACACGGCGTGGTCCACGGCGGTATCCTGGCCGCGCTCGCCGACACCACTGCCGCCATCGCCGCCTACACCGTAATCCCAAGAGGCGTGGAGATTGCCACTCTGGAGCTGAAGATTAACTATCTGGAACCCGTGCCGGGCGGCCGGGTGAAAGCGGATGCAAGAGTCTTGCGCAAGGGGCGCAACTTCATTGTTACAGAATGTGAGATTTTCAACGAAACCGGCTCAATGGCCGCCAAAGCTCTGCTCACCTTCTCCGCAGCCGGCGCCAACACCCTCGGCAAATAGCGACTACTCGTCGCCGCCCAGCGAGGACTCCTCGCCATCCTTGTAGACATACTTGATGAAGCGCTTGAAGATCATCAAATTCGGCGCGCCATTGCGGGTCAGCTTGATGCATTCACGGTCATACCACTCCACCGCTCCACGCAGCTCTTCCCCCGTCTCCAGCACCACCACCATCGGCGTGCGCCCCTGCATCTGCTTGACCCAATAGAAGTTCTCCGCGTGGGTCACTTCCGGCGGGGCCGGCTTCTTGCTGGGCACTGGCCCATTGTTATTGTTGTTGTGTAACACGCGGGGCGGCGCCTGATCCTTGACGTCCGCGAAGCTGGGACGGAACATGCGGCGATTCACCATGACTGCTCCTTTAAAGGAATGGCAAGTTTCTTAACGTGTGATGCAGCTAACGCGCGTTGGGTTTCGTTTATTATGACGCGCCACAAGGAATAAAGATAGAAAGCCTATCGCCGGCCGGGGGTGGCGGCTTCGGGCGGGCACAATGTTGCGGCCAGCGCGTCCATTCCGAGTTGCCGGTTCAGATTGCGCCGGGCGCCCGCCGCCAGTTCATCGATCCCTGAAATGGCCCGCATGACCCATGCAGAGTTAACCGTGGCGGCCAGCGCCGCCAACTCTTTGGCGAGATTCACATTTCGCAATTGCGGCGACTTCAAACCAGCCGTCAACTCCAGCAGATCAGATAGTATTCCGTAGAAGTCCGCAAAAAGTTCCTCGTAAGACGATTCCCGATCCTTGGCCAGCGCATTGGTGGCCGCGAAAAGTTGCGAAAAGCCCTGCCCCCGCGCTGCATGCTCCAGGATGCGCAGGATCGCCCGCCGCCGCTCCACCACGTTTTCCACGTTCATTTCGCTCGCCAGGCCGGGGCTGCCCTCGGAAAGCTGCACCGCCAGCTTGATCTCCGCGGATTTCCGATTGCCCTGCGTTTTCAAAATGCTCTCAACCTCGGATTCCGGCAGCGGGGCAAAATGAAACTGCATGCAGCGCGAAACGATGGTGGGCAGCAGATTGAACGGCGAAGGAGCGGTCAGGATCAACGTGGCCGATCCCGGCGGCTCTTCCAATATTTTCAGGAATACATTCGAAACATCCGTACGCATGGTCTCCGCGCCGTCCAGGATGAACACCCGCCTCCGCCCCATCGGCTGGAAGTACGCCGCGCGCTGCACCGCCCGCAATTGCCCGATGCGCAGTACCGGCCGTGCCACCGGGCTCTTCAGCCGCACCGGATCCGGCACCAGAACCCACACGTCCGGATGGGTCTGCAAAATCAGCGGCACGCGTTCCACCGTCGCCGCGTCGGCGCTTTCCCCGCGTTCTGCAAGCCCTTGGCTGATCAAATCGGGCAGGTTGCTTAAGAGCGCGAGCCGTTGGCAGGTAGCGCATTCCCCGCAGAAGTCGTCTTTCAACCGTTCGCAGTTGGCGGCCTGCGCAAACATCCGCGCCAGCGTGAATTTTCCAACCCCGCGTGGCCCGGTGAACAGCATCGCATGGGGCACTCGCTCCGCGCGCATCGCGCCGCGCAGGGCACTGACCATCGCCTGATTGCCCAGAAATTCGCTAAAGCCCATCCCTCAACCCTTTTGCCAGCTCTCCAGAAGCGCTGTTACCGCCTGCATACTCTCCGCGGCAATGTCTTCCGGCAGCCGCAGTCCATTGCTCTGCGAATCGTAGCACTGGATCGTTGCCCACGGCTTGCTCCGCGACAACATATCGTACATTTCCGCCGCGTCTTCGAGGTGCCGCAGGTTGTTCTCCTGGATGTCGTGCTTTGCCGAGGTGTAATTCCGCTCGCCCTTTAACGCCACCAGCTTCTGCGCCTGGCTTGGGGGAACCCGCAAGTACAGGATCAGGTTTTCCTTTGGCATTCCGTAAATGAAATATTCCAGATGCTCGATCCACCGCAGGAACTCCGCCCGCTTTTCCGGCAGCGCCCGTGCCACCTGGTGCGCAAGGTTAGAAGCGATGTACCGGTCCACCAGCACAATCTTTCCCTCGTTCAAGGCACTTTCAAGTTGTCCTTTGGCCTCAAACCGGTCCCCGGCATACAGCAGTGCCGTGAAATGCGGGTCCACACTCTCCAGCGGCCCGAAATCGCCGTTGAGAAATTTGCCCACCATGGTTCCAAACCAGGATTCGTACTGCGGGAATCCCGTGGAATAGACCGTGTGACCGAGGCCTTGCAGGGAATGTTCGAGGAGTTTGGCCTGGGTGTGTTTTCCGCTGCCGTCGATTCCTTCGACGGCAATTAACAATCCGCGTGTGGTCATGGCTTGGTTCGAAACTCTCTCATATTTGCGCTTTGGGAGGGCACGCCTTCAGCTTGCCTTGAGCATGCTGAAGGGTCGCACCGAAAAGGCCGTTATCATCTTGGGCGGCGCCTGTTCCGATCTGGTCGGGTGCCCCTGAGGTTCTGCAACTCATCAATGCCCCTATTTATGAATTGTGTTTTAGCTGGCGGGGGCAGGTCACCATTGCCCACAGTGTAACGGCAGAGTGAACTCCCTGCAATGGCCGTTTGGTTTGCGTTGGACAGTACGTGCGTTCGCGGAGAACCCCTGCCGCCATGTTACGATTTCCGCGGGCAACAACATGGCGGCCACCTCAACCATCCGCGAAAATCTTCAGCGCGTGCAAGACTTGCTCGCCACTGCCGCGCGCCGCGCTTCGCGCAATCCTCAAGACATCCTCCTCATAGGCGTCTCCAAAACGCATCCCGCCGGCGCCATTCGCGAAGCTTACGATGCCGGCCTCCGCCACTTCGGCGAAAATCGCGTCCAGGAATGGGAAGGGAAGCTGCCCGCTTTGCAAGACCTGCACGCCACCTGGCATCTCATCGGCCATCTGCAAAGCAATAAGGCCGCTCGCGCCGCCAAGGTTTTCCATTCCATCGATTCCATTGACGACTGGTCGTTGGCCCAGCGCCTCGATCGCGCCCAAGCCGAAAAAAACTCTGCTCAAAAATTGCGCGTGCTCATCGAAGTGCATCTCGGTGGAGAAGAAACCAAGAGCGGTGTCGCCGAAGGCGATCTACCAGCCTTAGCCGAACGTATTCTCACCCTCGAGCATCTCGATCTCGCGGGACTCATGTGCATCCCCCCGTTTCGCGAAGAACCCGAGCAAGTGCGCCCGTTCTTCGCCGCTCTGCGCAAGCACAAGGAGAACTTGGAACCGCACCTTGGGAAACGCTTGCCGGTCCTCTCCATGGGCATGTCCCACGACTTCCCTGCCGCCATCCTCGAAGGCTCAACCGAAGTCCGCGTAGGCACCGCCATCTTCGGTACCCGTCCGCCCCCCAAATGAATCAAATAAAAGCGATCACCCTGCACTTATAGGGGCCGCCTTCCGAGGCGGGCCGTCCTGGCTTATGACTTTTGACTTCTAACTTTCAACTTTGAACTCTCAACTTCTCCCGGAGTCCCCATGACCCTATTCACCCCCTGGAAACTGCGCGACCTCGAACTAAAAAACCGAATTGCCGTTTCCCCCATGTGCGAATACTCGGCCAAAGACGGCCATCCCAACTCCTGGCACTTCGTTCATCTCGGCAGCCGCGCCGTAGGTGGAGCCGCCCTGGTCTTGACCGAAGCCACCGCCGTCCAAGCCATCGGCCGCATCTCTCCCGCGGACACCGGCATCTATCTCGGCGCGCACATCGATTCCTGGAAACCAATTGCCAACTTCATCCGCGAACAAGGCGCCGTCCCCGGCATGCAACTCGCCCACGCCGGCCGAAAGGGCAGCACCGCCGCGCCCTGGCTCGGCGGGAACAAAGTCGCAATAGCCGATGGCGGCTGGGTTCCGGTTGCTCCCAGCGCGGTCGCGTTTGATCCAAACTATCCCGACCCGAAAGAACTCACCGTCGCCGAAATCGATCAGATCGTCGATGATTTTCGATCTGCCGCGCATCGCGCCCTGGCCGCTGGCTTCCAGGTGGTCGAAATCCATTCCGCCCACGGCTATCTCGCTCACGAATTCCTCTCGCCGCTCTCGAATCTTCGCACCGATAATTACGGCGGCAGCTTCGACAATCGCGCCCGTTTTCCTCTGCGCGTGGCGCAAGCCGTCCGCGAAGTCTGGCCCGCAAAATGGCCGGTATTTGTCCGCATCTCCGCGACCGACTGGAAAGAGGGCGGCTGGGACCTTCCGCAAAGTATTGAGCTTTCCAAGCGCCTCAAATCCATCGGAATTGATTTGATCGACACCTCCAGTGGCGGCGCCGTCCCCGGCGTGAAAATTCCCCTGGGCCCCGGCTATCAAGTGAAATTTGCCGCCGCCATTCGTCGCGAAGCGGGCATCGCCACCGGCGCGGTAGGCATGCTCACCAACGCCGCGCAAGTGCAAACCATCCTGACCACCGAGCAAGCCGACATAGTCTTTCTCGCGAGAGAACTGCTGCGCGATCCCTACTGGCCCCGCCGCGCGGCCCAGGAGCTAGGCGTCAAAATCGCTCCGCCAGTCCAATACCAGCGCGCGTGGTAGAAGCCTGTTAGGCTTGCAACGGATGAGCTTCCTCGAAATCTCCGAAGACCCAACCCGCGGCACCCTGACTCTCAGTGTCCGCGTGCAACCCCGCGCCAGCAAGGACGAAATCGCCGGCGTGCTCGGCGGCGCGCTCAAAATTCGCCTCTGCGCCCCGGCCATCGAAAACCGCGCCAATGAAGCCCTCATCATTTTCCTCTCCGATCTTTTGAAAACCCCAAAATCCGCTGTTAGAATCCAGAGCGGCGAACACGGGCGCAACAAACGAGTCGAAATTCGCGGCGTCACCCGGCAACAGATTCTCGACCTCCTCCGCGAAGAAGCCTGACCATCGCCGGCAGCCACCTTTACAAAACGGGCCGAATCCCATTCCATGAGCGCAAACATCCAGGCGATCCAGAAAGATCTGCAAGCCGCAAAACTCGGCGGCTGGCTCTTCTACGATTTTCGCGGCCGCGACCCCATCGCCCACCGCATCCTCGGGCTTCCCGACGGCATGCGCACCCGCCGCTGGTTTTATTTTGTCCCCGCCAAGGGCACGCCGAAAAAACTCGTCCACAAAATCGAGTCGCAAGCGCTGGCCTCACTCCCCGGCGACACCCTGTATTTCTCCGCACAGGAAGAACTCCGCAGCAACCTGAAAAAACTTCTCGGTCGCGCCAAAACCGTGGCCATGCAATATTCCCCCAAGAATTCCATTCCCTACGTTTCCATGGTGGATGCCGGAACCATCGAACTCGTCCGCAGCACCGGCGCAAAAGTCGTCACCTCCGCCGATCTGGTCCAGAAATACGAAGCCTGCTGGTCCCCGGCGCAACTCGAATCCCACCTCACCGCCGGCCGCGCCATAGATAAAATTGTCCAGCAAGCTTTCGCCCTGGCCGCGCAATCCGTCCGCGAAAAAAAGAATCTCACCGAATACGATCTGCAACAGTGGATGCGCAAACGTTTCGACGAAGAAGGCCTCACCACCGAAGAAGGTCCCGACGTCGCCGTGAACCAGAACGCCAGCGACCCGCACTACAATCCCACGCGCGAATCTTCCGCCACCATAAAGGAGGGCGACCTGCTCCTCCTCGACGTCTGGGGCAAGCAAAAGGCCGCCGGAAGCGTCTACTACGACATCACCTGGGTCGGTTACCTCGGCGCAAAAGTCCCCGAAAAATATGCCAAGGTTTTCAAAGTTGTTCGTGAAGCCCGCGACGCCGCTGTGGACTTGATTCTCAAAAGCATCAAGTCCAGCAAGCCGCTGCAAGGCTGGCAAGTCGATCAAGCCTCCCGCCGCATCATCGAAAAGGCCGGCTACGCCAAATATTTCTTCCACCGCACCGGCCACAACATCGGCCAGACCGTGCACGGCAACGGCGTCAACATGGACGGCCTGGAAACCCACGACGTTCGCCACCTGATCCCACAAACATGCAACTCCGTCGAGCCGGGAATTTACCTCCCCGAATTCGGCATTCGCAGCGAAGTCGACGTCTACATTGACGAAAAGGAAGCGCGCGTCACCGGCGCCGTTCAGCAAGAAATTCTCCCGCTGCTGGCCTAGCCCGCCTTACACTGGAATTGCATGGACGAAATTTCGCCAATCTCCGCCACCAGCGACACGCACTCGGCTCCGCTTGCCCCCAACGCGCCCGCGCCTGGTGAATCGCGCGCCTTCGCCATCGGCATCGCCGGCTGGCTTTTGCCCGGCCTCGGCCACGCATTGCAGTTCATGTGGGGCCGCGCGCTGGTCGTCTTTCTCGCCGTCGGCATCCTCGTCGGCGCCGGCGCATCCATGAAGGGCAATGTCTTCACTCGCGACGGCAGCGACGCTTTCAACACCCTCGGCTACATCGCCGACCTCGGCACCGGGGTCTTCTACCTTTTTGCGCGCGCGATCGAACCCCGCGGCGCCGACGTCTCCCACGCCGACGGCGACTACGGCACGCGCCTCCTTGCCACTGCAGGCATCCTTAATCTATTGGCCGCGCTCCACGCCTACGAAGCCGCGCGAGGCCGCAAAGCATGAGCGGCCATCCTCCCCTGGAGCTCACTCACTTCCAAGCCTTCCTTCTTTTCGCGGTAGTCATCTCCGTTGCCTTCGGTTTCCTCGGCCGCCGCCGCCCCAAGGACCGCATCAAGTACATCCTCTGGTCGCTGTTCCTTTTTCTCGCCGTCGGCATCGGCATTGGCTGGGCCATGTTCCCCTTTTCCCGCTGAATTTCGCAGCGCACATTCCATCCGCCAATGAATTGACAGTGTTTTTCAGCGAATGCTATCGTCATAAAGCAGGGCCGAGGTAGCTCAGTGGTAGAGCAGTCGATTCGTAATCGACAGGTCGTGGGTTCAACTCCCACTCTCGGCTCCAGATTTTTCTAGCCCCAGGCTGCAAATCCTCGCCGCGCGTTCGTCACACTAACATTGCCTCCAATCAGGTTAGACTGGC
>Ga0074046_10000031_pt1 | contig 116533 bp, 115 predicted proteins | sample BogForMeECP23OM3_FD_94441 | JGI IMG/M metagenome (GOLD analysis project Ga0074046, IMG submission 94441) | Bog forest soil microbial communities from Calvert Island, British Columbia, Canada - Bog Forest MetaG ECP23OM3 | ecosystem: Environmental > Terrestrial > Soil > Wetlands ... | reverse complement strand
TCTGGCTGCGCAAGACCGTTGGGGCCTGCTCCTCATTTTTCAAGCCATGGACGCCGCCGGCAAAGACGGCACCATCAAGCACGTTATGTCGGGAGTGAATCCACAGGGCGTGCAAGTGTGGTCCTTCAAGGCGCCCTCCGCCGAGGAACTCAATCACGGCTACCTCTGGCGTTGTATGAAATCTGCACCCGGACGAGGCCGGATCGGCATCTTCAACCGTTCGTATTACGAAGAGGTGCTGGTCGTCCGCGTCCATCCCCAGGTTCTCGCCAACGAGAAACTGCCACCGCCGCTGGTCACCAAACACATCTGGCAAGAGCGCTTTGAAGATATCAATAACTTTGAGCGCTACCTCACCCGGAACGGCATCGCGGTGGTCAAGTTTTTCCTCCATCTTTCAAGAAAAGAGCAGAAGCGCCGCTTCATGGAACGGCTCGACACGCCCGATAAAAACTGGAAGTTTTCCTCTGCCGATGTGAGGGAACGCCAATTCTGGGATGCCTATGAGGAAGCGTTCGAGGATATGATCCGTCACACCGCAAGCGAGCAGGCGCCCTGGTACGTAGTCCCCGCGGATAACAAGTGGTTCAGCCGGTTGTTAGTCTCTCAGGCTGTAGTAGACGCATTGAAAAGCATGAACCTGAAGTATCCAAAAGTGAGCGGGGAAGAACGAGCGGCCCTGGCCGAAGCGCGCAAGCAACTAGAGCATGAATGAAGGGCGAACGTGCTACGCAAATCCGGCTGTCATCCTGAGCGTAGCGAAGGACCTCTGTATTTGTTTGCGTCGACGGAATCCACGGTCCTTCTCTTTCGCTTAGGATGACGCCGCAATAGCTCGCGCGTATGCCTGACGGCACCGACGCCCTCATCACTTCAAAATGACAGGCAACGGCTGGTCATAGGGTTGAATCGTAACCGTCAAAGATTTGCGCTGATCGAAGGCTTCTTTTGTGACCTTAAAGCCAACGATGATGGTCCCTCTCTGTACGGCTCCAGGTAGCAGCTTGGTCTCAGGCGAAAGCGCCGGCTCTGAACCTTCCTTCAGTGCCGGAAACGCCTGGTAATACCGGTCCAGATCCACGGCCGATGCCGCCCCGTCCTCAAAGCTGTTCCCGTCGCCGGTCGTAAGCTGCGCTTTGAGGGTGTGAATCCAGAGCGGTTTCTCCGCCGTATTCCGCAGCGTCATGGTGATGGCAGCCAGGACCATGTTCTGCCCCGGCACTTCGGCCGCCGTAACAAAATCGATGGAACCCGCGCCCTGCGGTTTCGCCCGCTCCGTGAACGCAAAAATTCCCACGACCACAGCCACCGCAACGATGCAGATCAGGACAATGCCAGCAGGGGGAAGGTTGCGCTTGGCAGTTCCGAATTCTTCGCCAATGCGAAACTCCGTAGCCGGATTGCCGACCGGTGAGTTGACCGGATTGGCGACCGGCGCCGGCAAAGGTTCGGGCTGCGTCGGCCGAGGAACGGCTGGATCGGGCGTTGCGTCGGATGCGGGATCGGACATGAGCTGATTGTAGACGAGGTTCCGTCCCTGCCATGCGGCCCGGGGTGCGGATACCCGACAGGACAACGGTTCCTGCGCAAGCGGTCCCGTGACTTTGGTTACCTTGTCTGGTGTGACGGATGCTGCGACGATGCGGAAGATTCTTTTTGGAGGTACTTGGCGGTGAAACGTAAAAGTCTCTTTGCCGCGTTGGCTTGCGCGCTACTGGTGTTCAGCATGTTGGGCTGCGGAACCACCAACCACTTGCAGTCCATTCAGCTCTCGACCTCGAACACAGCGGAGTCCGCAGGTAGCACTCTCACCTTGTATGGCATCGGTGGAACCGTCCAGTTATATACCTGGGCAAACTATAGTAACGGAAAACAAGTGCTCCTCCACGGTAACCAGGTTGCCTATCAGATATCGAGCACCGCTACGGGCTTTGCTGAGACCGGTGGCCCGCTTGGCGACCCAAACGCCGATCCGCCGCAGAGCGTCCAATTGTTAACCCCGAACGGACTGCTGACTGCCATTCCGCCCTTTGCCTGCACCTGGGAAAATACCGCGACCACCGGGACCACTCCTGCTTTTGCAATCGTCGGTTACTATACGGTTACGGCTACCTATCAGGGAATGACTACCCCGCCGGCCTTTCTTACGGACGCTTCCGCGGTCGGTATCACTAGTGTCACCAACCCGGAAGGCCTGTGCACCAATCCGCCGTCGGGGGCGTAGCCCTTGATTGGATTTTCGTTCTACGAGGACGGCTGCCTATGCTGCCGTCCTCGTCTCCGTTTGGAGCCGCTTCCGGCCGCTCTTAATGTACCTTTGTGCCCTTCGCGGTGGATGTTTTACCAAAATGAATCTTCACTGTGCGCCTCCGTTTGAGCGTCCTGCTCCGACCCGATATAATCCAAGGTTCGCCTGTGCCCACGAAAACAATCTCGCCCATGCTCTTCATTCCCGTAACTGAGGTCGTGCCCGGATGAAGGTTCGCTCCGGAGTGGAGGTGTCGGGCCAATCCGACATCGGCTGCCTGCGCCAGAATAACGAAGATTCCTTTGGTTATTGGGAGCCGGAAGACGATCGGCAGTTCCTGCGCAAGGGGCGCCTCGCCGTGGTCGCGGACGGCATGGGCGGCTACGAGGGCGGTCAGGAAGCCAGCCGCCTGGCTGTGGAAACGCTGGTCGCCGTCTATCGCGATTTTGGCGGCGACGACCCGCAGGCCGCCCTGAACGAGGCCTTGCAGGCAGCTCACGAACAGATCCGGAAATACAGCTTTGCCCATCCCGAACTGCGCGGCATGGGAACCACCTGCACGGCGGCGGCGATCGTTCGAGGCGCGCTCCGCTCGGCGGACGGCGCTCAGAATGGTGCCGGGAACGCCCTGGAGAGCGATCTTGGAACTTACGACGCGCTCTACTACGTGCACGTCGGCGACACCCGGCTCTACCTGATCCGCGACGGGCAGATTACGAGGGTCACCCGCGACCACTCCTATGTCGGCCGCCTCGTCGAGGCGGGAATGATCAGTCCGGAAGAAGCCGAGCATCATCCGCAACGGAATATTCTGACCGCCGCCTTAGGCACAAACCCCGATCTCATCATGGATGCCCCCGGCCGGCCCGAGCCGCTCCGCCCCAAAGATGTTCTCCTGATTTGCAGCGACGGATTGTGGGGGCTGGTGCGCGACGCGGAGATTCTTGATGCAGTGGAAAATAAAAGCGCGGAACAGGCTGGCCGCCAACTTATCAAACTGGCGCGCGACCGCGGCGGCCCGGATAACATCACGGTCGAGATTTTGCGCTTGCGTTAAGACTGTCGCCACGGTAACGGCAACGTCGGCGGGGAAAGGCAACCTTCCCTTAAAGTGCAAACCCGTGCACAAGAACTCCCTCTTCGGTTCTCTCCTCCTGTCGTAACCTGCTGAAATCACACGCCCGTCGAAGCTGTTCACGGTTTGGGCTTGGTAGCGCGCGTGCATCTCTCTATAATGCCTATTGTTTAAATAGAGATAGTTCGGGAGCGAGGCAATATGAAGGTTTCCCAAAAAGGCTTGTATGCATTACTGGCCATGATGGTGCTCACCCGCCGTTATACCCAGGGAGCCATCCGGATTCGCGATGTCGCCTACGAAGAGAATCTCCCGGAAAAATTTCTGGAACTCATCCTTCTCGAACTCAAGAATGCGCGCCTGGTCGAGAGCGTGCGCGGCGCCAAGGGCGGATACCGCTTGCGCCGTCCGCCCTCTGACATTCGCTTGAGCGAAATCATCCGTTTGATTGACGGGCCGCTGGCGCCGTTTGGAGATGCCGATCAGTTGCGAGCTCTGATCCATAGCGATTCTGACCATCGTGCTTTGTACAAAGTGTTCTTGCAAGTGCGAGATGAGGCTGCCAGGATTCTGGACAATACAACGCTCGCCGATTTGATCCATCGTGGCCCGGCATACGATTCGGGTCCAAAGGCCGGCGAAAGCAAGAAAGCCAACCGCAAGCCACGCAACAAGAAGAAGGCCAAAGCCAGCGTGCTCCCCATGCTGGTGCAAGGCGCTGGTCATGATTAGCAAATGCTCGTTGGTTGTTACCTGGTTGTTCGTTTTCCTGAGCCCTCTTGCCACCGCCCATACAGTCGTTCTCGTGGGCGCCTTCCCCAATATCACGCACCCGCAGGCCATGGTCGGCAAGAACAACGGCTGGTTCGACAAGGCAATGGGTCCCCAGGTCAAGATTGAGTGGAAGAGTTTCAACGCCGGCCCTTCCGCAATTGAAGCTCTGTTTGCCGGGGCGATCGACCTGACCTACATCGGGCCGAACCCCGCCATTTCCGGCTATGTTCGCTCCAACGGAGAAGCCCTGCGGATTGTGGCTGGCGCGACTAGTGGCGGCGCGGCGCTGGTGGTGCGCAACGATTCTGGCATTCAAAAAGCGGAAGACTTTCACGGTAAGAAAGTCGCTTCACCACAGATGGGTAACACGCAGGATGTCGCATTGCGCGCGTGGTTGAAGGCGCACGGTATGAAATCCACGGATAAAGGCGGCGACGTCCAGGTAATTCCGCTGGCAAATCCCGACCAGTTGACCCTGTTTCTAAAAAAAGAATTGGATGGCGCGTGGGCGCCCGAGCCCTGGGCAACGCGTTTAATTAAAGAAGGTAATGGGCATTTATTCCTGGACGAGCGCACCCTCTGGCCAAACGGGCAGTTTATTACCGCGCATCTGATTGTCCGCACTCAATTCCTGAAGGAACATCCCGATCTGGTGAAAAACTGGATCCGCGCGCACGTCGAATTAACGGATTGGATCAACGGCCATTTGCCGGAGGCCAAGAAACTCCTGAATCAGCAAATCGCAAAAGAGACCGGGAAAGCCCTGCCCGACGCCGTACTGGAGGAAGCATTTGGCCGCATGACCGCGACCTATGACCCGTTGCGCGCGTCGCTGATGAACGCCGCGAAGTCCGCATTTGACGCCGGTTTCCTCGGCCGCCAGATGCCCGATCTATCAAGCCTGTACGATCTTTCGCTGCTCAACCAGGTACTGGCGGAAAAAGGAAAGAAGGCAGTCCAATGAGCACGAGTCCGCACCAAGTAGATCCTCCGGCAGTTGCACTTGTTCCGCGTACGGGAGTGCGCGCGAATGTGTTTTACGGGAAGCCGGTTGCTTCCGTAACTGCGTTTCCGGTGCGCCCAGTCTCCGAGGTAGTGATTCCAAAAGTCGAGCTAGACGCAATCTCGCTCAGCTACAAAACGACGTCGGGCGAGCTTTTACTGGCGCTCGACAAGATCAGCCTTGCGGTCAAGCCGGGAGAATTTCTCTGCATCGTCGGTCCCTCCGGCTGCGGCAAGTCTACTCTCTTGCACCTGATCGCCGGTCTGCACCCGCCGACCTCGGGAAGAATTCTGGTCGATGGCGCTCCCGTCAGTGGCCCGGGAACTGACCGCATCCTGATTTTCCAGGAACTCGGATTGTTTCCCTGGCTGACAGTTGGCGGCAACGTCGAGTTCGGCCTCAAGATGAAAAATGTCAGCAAAGCCGAGCGCGAAGAAAAAGTACAGTACTATTTGCGCCTCGTCCATCTCTTGAATTTCCGGGACAGCTACATCCACCAGCTCTCCGGCGGCATGCGCCAGCGCGTAGCCTTGGCCCGAGCCTTGGCCACCGAGCCCGACGTCCTGCTGATGGACGAGCCCTTCGCCGCGCTGGACGCCCAGACTCGCGATCTTCTGCACGACGAATTGGAGCGCCTCTGGAGCGAAACTGGCCGCACCATCATCTTCGTTACCCACAATGTGCGCGAAGCCGTGAGGCTGGGGGATCGCGTCGCCTTGCTGACGTTTCGCCCGGGCCGAGTGAAGCAGGAGTTTTCCGTGAGTCTGCCCCGCCCGCGTCAGATGGAACAGAATGACGTTTTGCGAACCGCCCGCGACATTCTGGATTGCCTGCGCGCAGAAATCAACAAGTCGCTGGCAGAGGAATACGCCGATGAAAAAGCTCGCTAGGCAAATAATCTTCTACGCTGCTCTTCTCGGCGTCTGGGCCTTTTTAGCGAAGCTGCATCTCTGGCCGCCGTATCTTTTTCCACCACCGTGGGGAGTCGGTCAGGCTTTGTGGGATGGATTTGCCGATCACAGCTTCTGGATTGGCATTGCCGTCACCATGAAGCGCATGTTAATCGGCTACAGTTTGTCAGTCGTGCTCGGCATGATCCTTGGTCTAGCCGTCTCCAGCAACAAATTCCTCGAAGAAACTCTCGGCGGCTTGCTCGTGAGTCTGCAATCGCTGCCCAGCATCTGCTGGATTCCGCTAGCTGTTCTCTGGTTTGGGCTGACGGAAAAAGCCATCCTCTTTGTCGTGCTGATGGGTTCGCTGCTTTCGGTAACCATCGCAATGGAAGACGGCCGCAAGCAAATGCCAAAAATCTACGGCATGGCTGGCCGCAATTTGGGAGCCAGCGGCTTCCGCCTTTTCTGGTCGGTGTTGTTGCCCGCGAGCTTGCCATTCATCGTGAATGGAATGAAGCAAGGCTGGGCGTTTGCATGGCGTTCGCTGATTCAGGCCGAAATGATTTTTCTCAGCCTCGGACTCGGTCAGTTGCTGATGATGGGTCGCGACCTGAGCGATATGAGCCAGGTGATGGCCGTGATGATCCTGATTATCATCCTCGGCTACCTGGTAGATGGCCTGATCTTCCGCACCATGGAGCGCCGTCTGCAAGAGAAGTACGGTCTGACCCCAGCGTAGAAAGGCAGGTGTCAGGTCTCAGGTGCCAGGTCTCAGGAAAACCCCCTGTCTCTTTGCTTGTCGTGTGCTCGGCCGATAACGAGGTTTTTCCTGACACCTGACACCTGATTCTCGTACCATTCCCTGTGCTCCTCTTCTGGGTTCTCTTCAACCTGTTCGTGCTGGCGGTGCTGGCGCTCGACGTGGGAGTGCTCGATCGCCGCCCCCACCGCGTCAGTTTTCGTGAAGCGCTCGCCTGGTCCGGCGTCTGGATCGCGCTGGCGGCTGCGTTCGCAGTCCTGATGTTCTTCTGGCGAGGGCCGGCTCACGCGCTCCAGTTCGTAACCGGCTACGTGGTCGAACTTTCCCTCAGCGTCGACAACCTGTTTCTATTTCTAGTCATCTTCCGCTATTTCGAGGTGCCCGAAGAGCATCAGCACAAGGTGCTGTCCTGGGGAATCCTCGGAGCGATGCTGATGCGCGGTGCATTCGTCGTGGCCGGCGTGGGCCTGATCGGCCGCTTCACCTGGATCACTTACGCCTTCGGTGCGCTCCTTGTCTATTCCGGATGCAAGCTGCTGCGCCAAGGTAAGGCAGAAATTCATCCCGAGAAAAATGTAATTCTGCGTTTCTTCCGCCAAGCTTTCCCGGTCACAAAAGAATATGTCGGCGGCCAGTTTTTCACCCGCAGGGATGCGCTCTACGCGACTCCGCTGCTGGTGGTGCTGCTGGCGGTCGAGACCAGCGACATCCTCTTTGCCGTAGATTCGATTCCAGCGGTGCTAGCCATCACACGCGATGCCTTCATTGTCTACACCTCGAACGTGTTCGCCATTCTCGGCTTGCGCTCCATGTATTTCGCCCTCGCCGGCATGATGAACAAGTTGCACTATCTTCATTATGGATTGTCGATGGTGCTGATTCTTATCGGCCTGAAAATGCTGGTTTCGCACTATGTGATCATTCCCACGGAATGGGCCCTGGCGATCGTGCTCCTGATTTTGGGAGTTTCCATTCTAGCCTCGCTCCTGCAACCACAAAAGCAACCAGCCGGGTAACGTGTGGCGCGGGCGCCCTCGCCCGCGAAAGCGTGCTATGCAGAACGCCCGTGGACAGCGGACAAAGGTGTCCGTGCAACAGAGGCGTGGATCCAGACGAAACGAAGAGAATGCAGCCTGCCCATACGCTATGATGAATGCCAATGATTAGTATTCCAGTAGCCACTCCGTCCCGTTCTTATGAGGTTTTCATAGGAAGCGGACTGCTCCCGCGCGCCGGGGAGTGTCTGGGCAGATTCCTCGAAAACCGCCGCGCCTTTGTGGTCACCGTCCCGCCCGTCCGGAGGCGCTGGTTAAAGGTCCTGACCAAATCGTTGTCGGCTTCAGGAATCGAATCGAGTGTCCTTGAAATGCAAGATGGCGAGCGCTCCAAGCGTTTGTCGACACTGGAAAAATTGGCGGAGAAACTGGTAAAGCAAGGTGCAGATCGCGGAGCAACTTTGCTGGCTCTCGGCGGCGGCGTAGTCGGCGACGTAACCGGATTCTTGGCCTCGATCTATATGCGCGGCGTCGATGTGATCCAGATCCCCACCACCGTACTAGCCCAGGTCGACGCCGCCATCGGAGGAAAAAACGGCGTCAATCTGGTATCGGGCAAGAATCTGCTGGGGACTTTCCACCAGCCGCGCGCCGTGCTGGTCGACCCCGCCGTCCTCGAAACGCTGCCCTCGCGCGAATACCACGCCGGCCTCTACGAGTCGCTGAAATGCGGCATCATCGGAGACCCCGGACTGTTTCGCCTGTTTGAAGACCGTCGCCGCGAGATTCTAGATCGCGACCCGGGAGTGGTTGAAAAGGTAATCGCCGATTCCGTACGTCTGAAGGCCTCGGTAGTAGGTGCCGACGAACGCGAAGGCGGTTTGCGGCAAGTCTTGAATCTCGGCCACACCATCGGACACGCGCTCGAAGCCGAGACCGGCTATACCCGGTTGCTCCACGGAGAAGCCGTAGCCTGGGGCATGATCGCGGCCACGCACATCGCGCTCTCCACCGGCAAGCTGGATAGCGTAACGGCAGGACGCATTTCCAATGCGGTTCTAGGCTTTGGCAGGCTGCCCCGCATGGAGTTGAAGAGCACAAACATCCTGAAACGCCTGCGTGCGGATAAAAAAACGCGCCAGGGAGTCGTGCACTTCATTCTCCCGCGCGAGATCGGCAAGGTAGAGATCACCAGCGACGTGCCTGAAGTAATCGTCCGCTCGGCCGTCGAAGAGATCAGAAAGCTGGCGAAGAATTAGTGGAGCGACGGGCGTCTCGCCCGTCCGGCAGCATAGTGGCCGGGCGGCGACGCCCGGCTCTCCACCAGCAACAATCGTATGGATCAGGAGATCAATCCGCCGATCATCGGAGCAGCTCCCGCCGGTACACAGGACCGCGAGTCGGCGGCGCAAGCCGTCCGCGAGATGTTCACCTCGATTGCGCCGCGTTACGATCTGCTGAATCACGTCCTTTCCTTCAATATCGATCGCCTCTGGTGGAGGCGCACCGCGCGCCAATTCGACGCCATCCTAAGCCGTCCCGATGCGCGCGTACTCGATCTCTGTTGCGGTACCGGAGACATGACGTTCGCGCTGAGCCGCCGCGCGCGCTCAAGAACGGCGCGGATTCTAGGCGCCGATTTCTCTCACGCCATGCTGCAGCGCGCGGCCGCCAAGACGGCGGAGAAGGGAAGCGGCCCAACTCCCCGCTGGATCGAAGCCGACGCGCTGCGCTTGCCCTTTCCCGATGCACATTTCAATCTGGTGACATCGGCATTCGGTTTTCGAAACCTCGCCGACTACGACGCGGGCCTGCGTGAAATTGCCCGGGTGCTCGTCCCCGGCGGAGAATGCGGCATCCTCGATTTCGGAGAGCCCGGTGGCGTGACCGGAAAGTGCTACCGCATCTATTTCAGAAACGTGCTTCCCGCCGTAGGAACCATAATTTCAGGAGTGCGAGGTCCCTACGCATATTTGCCCGCGTCGGTCGAGCGTTTTCCCGCGCCCAATGAAATGCTGGGACGCATGCGTCAGGCGGGGTTCCGCGAGTCGTCCTGGACTCCCTACACATTTGGTATAGCCGGCCTTTACCGTGGCGTAAAGAATTCGTAAGTCCCAATGGGAGAGCTATGGCGATGCTGGAGACAGTTCTAAAGCGTTTTGAACAGCCCGACGAGATACGAAAGTTCGAAAAAGGAAAATTCGAACTCGTTCGCATTGGCGGCATGACCATCGGCCGCGCCACGTACCAGCCCGGATGGAAGTGGTCCGTTCACGTCGGTCCCAGCCTGGGCGCGACGCGGTGCAACGTCGAGCACGTAGGGCTGGTACTCTCCGGTTGTGCTACGGCTGCGATGGAGGACGGCACGGTCCACGAACTCCAAGCCGGCATGCTCTTTTACATCCCGCCCGGACCCCCCGGTCACGATAGTTGGGTGGTGGGAGATGCCCCCTACGTCTCGCTGCATTTCCTAGGAGCCGACCACTACGCAAGCAAATAACAATAATCTGTAAATTGATTTAGTTTTGATTTTCTCGGCGCACTCGGCGTCTCGGCGGTGATGAAAAGTTTCAGTTCCGAGAAAACGAATCCGCGAACGCCTCAAGATTGGTTTTCGTGATCACCCGTTCGTAGTCCTTGCCCAGGAATTCCTTTAGCCGGTCGGTTTTCATAATGTACTGGCCGGTCATATAAGGCACGGCGTCCGGAGGAATCGCCGAGATATTCCAATCCCACAATAACTGCAGTACGCGTCGCATGGCCCACGCTCCCGGCACGCGCACCAGTTTGGCATGCGCCAATTCGATGCACTGCGCAAAACTCAAAGGATCGCCACGTCCGGCCACATTCAGAATGGTCAGCCGCTGTGCTTCCGGTTCCCGCCGCAGAATCCACGTGATCAGCCGCGCCATGTCGTCAACGTGCACGAACTGGATTTGGTTATCCAGATATTTTTGACCGTAGGGCAACATGCACGGCAAGCGCTTTGCCGCCTGGCGCATGCGCGCAGCCCGCGGCCCTTTGCCATTCGGCGTTCCCCGAAACGCTCCCATCAGGTAATTTTCCACCGTAGCTCCGGCGAAAATGTGAGGACGCAAAATAAAAACCCCGCACCCGCGCAGCGCCGGCGCGCGTTGCTGCACCACCAGATCGCTTTCTTTTTTGTGGACCGCGTAGGGCAGCGTGTGGGCGCTCAGCGGCTCATCTTCCGCGACCGGCCCTGGCAGGTTCGGGCCATACGCCGACACGCTGCTGGGAAAAATGAATTGTCGAATGTTGGCGCCCGCATTCCGGTTGGCCTCGGTAATGGCTTCCATCACCCGTGCCGTGCCCGCCACGTTGATTCGCCACATGCGGTCAACATCTACCACCCCGGAGCGCTGCGGATCGATCACAAATGCCAGATGCACAACCGACGCCGGCTGCAGTTCGCGCAGCAGCAATAACAACTCCCGCGTCGATTCTTCTCTTCCCAGATCCAGCGGAACGAAGCGCTCCACTTCAGAGTGCGTGGGGGGTGTGATATCGACCCCCACCACTCTGTAATCCGAAAGCTGCGGAATCAATCGCTGGCCAAGATTCCCGGAAACACCGGTAACCACAATCGTTGGTTTTGCCGTGTCCATCAAGTCGGCGTCTTCTAGTCCTTATCTTCCATGTGCTCGGGCGGCCTGGGTGTTGTTCCCCGCGGAGGCGGCGGCATGCCCGGAGTCCGGGGCACGCCGAAGTAGGCATCGTTCAGCTCCACATCTTTCTGGTAACCACTCATGATGTCGCGGTAACGCTGCGTAGAAAGAGCTTTGCGGATGTCCGGGGCCACCGCCTCCAAGGTTAGAGTTTCCTTGCTGATCATCTTATAAACGTAATGCCCGCCGTTCGGATCCGAGATCACTTCCGACACTTCGCCCGGCTTCAAATCCATAACAATCTGATGGTTCTGAGGCAGCGTGCTGCGCCGCGCCTTTTCCACCTTCGTATTCACCGCGTTTCCCGGCATCCCAGCCGCTACGAACGCCTCTTTTTGCAGTTTGTCGGCGTCTTCCCCTTTCACCGCGCGGGCCCGCAGAGTTTCGGCCAGTTTCGTCATCGCCTCTTCGGCAGCCTTTTTTTGCGCTTCCGTCGGAGGCTTCGGGGGAGTGTTTTTCGCTGTCGTCGTTGCCTTCGCGCTCGTGGTTGTGCCTGCCGCCGCCGCAGCGGTCCCCTTCTTCACCGGCGGCTTCGGGGGTGCCGCTGCTGTGTTGATCTGTTTTGTCCGCGGAATGTAGATCCGCTGCAAGCTGGCCTGCTCGTAAGAGGCCTCGTTCTTCTTGTAATAATCGGCGACATCCTCGTCACTCACCTTTTGCGAATCTGCCTGCACTGCGCTGCTCAATTCCTGCGAGAGAATCTGCATGCGCGCATAGTGCATCTTTTCTTCAAACGAAGGCCCCTTGTCCAGCCCGCGTTGTTCCGCCGCAGTCGACATCTTCAGGTACCACGAGTACTTGTTGGCCAGGTTGCGTCGCGCAGCCGGAGCGAGTGTCGGCTGCAATCCTTCCACGATTTTTTCAAATTGCGCGCGCGTAATTACAGTTTTGCAGGCGTCGCCCTGTTGTTTGGGATCGCTGCAGAAACCCTTGAGCGTGACCACCGCATCATCGGGCTCAACTTTCACTTCGGGAGCTTTTTCCGGCGTGGGAGCAGCGCTTTGTCCCGCCGGGGTTCCCGCGGCGGGGGGTGTAGGCGGTGGCGCAGCTTGCCCGTAGACCAGGCTCACGAGCAGAAGACAGACGAAGCACTTGGAACGCATGAATCAAGATCCTCCAGTGGGAAATTCTGACGAATGCCATCGTAGCATGTCCCCGCCGCGACCGGGCAAGCGGGAGAGGGGTTGGCGGGGAGCGCATCCAAAGCGATAATGACAGTGGATGCCGGAAATTCGAGCCCCCTACAGTTCCGAGTCGATGCGCCGCGACAAGCGAGCCGTCGCCGGCAATTCCGTGCTGGCAGCGCTGGTAATCACCAGCCTCAAAATTATTGTAGGCATCGCCACCGGTTCCCTGGGCATTCTGTCCGAGGCCGCCCACTCCGGACTGGATCTGATCGCAGCCCTCGTCACTTTTTTTTCGGTGCGCGTGTCTGACAAGCCGGCCGATGCCGATCACCAGTACGGACACGGCAAGTTCGAGAATTTTTCTGCCTTCATCGAAACCGGTCTGCTGCTGCTGACCTGCGTCTGGATTGTCTATGAAGCCATCCACCGCCTGTTCTTCCACAAAGTGGAAATAGAACCGAGCATCCCCGCGTTCCTCGTCATGCTGTTGTCAATAGCCGTGGACGCCTGGCGCTCCCGCCTGCTAGGTCGCATTGCAACTCGCTACGATAGTCAGGCGCTGGAAGCCGATGCCCTCCATTTTTCCACCGACATCTGGTCGAGCGCGGTCGTAATCGCGGGTCTCGCGCTGGTTTGGGCAGGCCGCACTTTTCACGTGGAATGGCTGCGTCAGGCGGATCCGATTGCCGCTCTGTTTGTCGCCGGTGTGGTGATTTCCGTGAGTTGGCGCCTGGCGCGCAAAACCATCGACGCGCTGCTCGATGCTGCCCCCGCCGAAGTTCGCAGCCAGATCCTCGACCGCATCGCGACCGTCGATGGCGTTCTGGAAGTGGAACGAGTACGCTTCCGCAAAGCGGGCAACCGCTTTTTCGCCGATGTTTCCGTCGGACTGGAACGCAACTTCACTTTCCAGCGCTCCGAGCAGGTGTCCGCCGCCGTAACCTCCCGCGTCCGGGAAATTTTGCCCGATGCCGATGTCATGGTGCATTCCGTGCCCCGTGCGCGCGGCACGGAAAATATCTTCGACCGCATCCGAGCCGTAGCCACTCGCTTCAACTTCAATGTGCATGACGTCAGCGTGCAGGATCTCAACGGCCAGTTGCATGTGGAGCAACACCTCGAACTGGACGAGCAACTCAGCATGAAGCAAGCCCACGACGAAGTGACTCGCCTGGAAACGGAGATGCGTGCCGAAGTTCCCGAGATCGCGACCATCCTCACTCACATAGAAAGCGAACCGGCAACCATCGAAACCGGAGAGGAGATCGTGCGCGAACCCGAATTGGAGCAGCGCCTGAAAAATATTGTGAAAGAATTTCCCGAGGTGATGGACGTGCACGAATTCCAGTTCAAGAGAGTGCGGGCGCGCCTGTATGTGTCCTGCCACTGCACCCTGCCGGATGACATGCCGTTGTCGCGAGTGCACGACGTGCAGACCTCGCTGGAGATTCGTTTCAAACACGACGCGCCAGAACTTTTTCGTGTGTTGATTCATCCCGAGCCCATGACCGATAACCGGCGCTAGCCAAAATGCGGCGATAATAGACGCGGTTATCGGAAGACCGCGGTTCCTCAATCGCACGCTCGGCGCTGCGGAGAGCGAACGACGAATAGCAACCAGCGAACACTGAAAGGTCACCATGATTGAAGCCGCCGTGAACTGGACCGACAACGACCGATTCGTAGGCCAAGCCACTTCCCGTCACTCGATCGTGATGGAGGCCGCCGCCGAGAAGACCGCTAACAGCCCGATGGAATTAGTGCTGCTAGCGCTATGCGGCTGCACCGCATCCGACGTAGTAGGCATTCTTCGCAAGAAACGCGAAAACTTCACCGCCCTCGAAATAACTGCCAAAGCCGAAAGAGCGACCGGCTACCCCGCCGTCTTCACCGAGATTCACCTGACTTATCTGGTGCGCGGGCCGGTGTCGGAAAAAGCCATGCAGGATGCCGTCAAGCTCTCGAAAGAAAAATACTGCTCCGTTTCCGCCATGCTGGAGAAAACGGCAAAAATCACCTACACCATCGAGCACGCGGCGTGAAAGCTGGCCCGCATCCCCTGCGCGGGTATTTCTACATCGCCAGCGCGGCCTTTCTCTGGGGAATTTCCGCGACCCTCGGTCGCGCCGCGTTTACCGGCCATCCCCTGCCCGGCGGGATGTTGTTGGGAAGTTCTCTAAAACAAATCGATCCTCTGATCCTTTCGCAGAGCCGCGCAACCTTGTCACTGGCCTTGCTGCTGCCGGTTCTGCTGCTGCGAAGAGGCGCGTCCGCCCTGCGCGTTCCTGCCCGCGACCTGCTGCGCTTTTTCCTGCTGGGAGTTCTAGGGGTAGCGGCCTCAAACTATCTCTATTACCTCGCAATTCAACGTACGAACGTAGCCACCGCCATCATCCTGCAATACACCGCGCCCGTCTGGGTCCTGCTCTACACCGTGGCGCGAGGAGCGCAAAAGCCCTCGCTGCGCCGCATCGCTGCCGTAGCATTAGCCGTCGCCGGTTGCGCCCTGGCCGTAGGCTTCGTCGGCGCGGGCGCTCTCCGGTTAGAAGCCGTCGGAGTCACCGCCGCGCTCCTGGCAGCATTCTCCTTCGCCTTTTACAACGTCGGCGGACACAGCGTCCTCGCCCGCTATGACCGCTGGAAAGTCCTGCTCTGGGTATTGGCCGCCGCGTCCGCCTTCTGGATCTTCGTGAATCCCCCCTGGAAAATTGCCGCCGCTCACTATGCTCGCGAGCAGTGGGAATTCATGTTGGTGTTCTCACTGGTCTCGGTCCTCGGCCCGTTTTCCTGTTACTTCGCCGGCCTGCAGCATCTGGAGCCAACCAGCGCCATAGTAGCCAGTTGCTTGGAGCCAGTATTCAGCATCTTGATTGCGGCGCTAGCGTTGGGAGAATTAGTCCGTCCCACGCAGACGATAGGAATCATCCTGGTGCTGATAGCAATCGTGCTGATCCAGCTACCAAAACCCCGCGCACACGCCGAGGAGTTGATGGTTGAGCCCATCGAATGAAAAGACAAATACGGCTTGTCATCCTGAGCGAAGCGAAGGACCTATGCACTTCGCGGGCACCAGCAGAACAGCAACGCCGCGCAGGTCATCTACGCCTAAGAACGCCCCTCTGCCCCCAGCCGCCGGAAATACTTCTGCGCTGTCCGCACGTCCCGCCCAATCTGCTCTTTCAGCGCCTCCACCGAAGGAAACTTGATCTCATCGCGCAGCCGATCGAGAAAATGCAATTCAACTTCCGTCTCCGCCGAAAGCTGAATCGGATGAAAATTCAGCAAGTGCGACTCAATGGCAAACGAATCGGCCCCAAACGTCGGACGGTTTCCGATGTTGGTAACCGAATCAAAGCATTCGCCCCCAATGCGGGTGCGCGTAATATACACACCCTCTTTCGGGACAAGCTCGTCATAGTGCGACAAATTGATAGTCGGGACGGTATATTTCGCCCCGTATCCACGTCCGCGCCCGGCAGTCGAAAGAATGCTGAACGGACGCTCTAGCAGATGTCGCGCCCGGTTCACCCGTCCCTCGGAAAGCAGCTTGCGAATATGGCTGCTCGAAACGTTCTCCCCGCGCAACCGCATCTCGGGATAATCGTGCACCTCAAACCCCATCTCCCGGCCCAGTTCGCGCAGCATTTGAATGTTGCCCGCCGCCTTATGTCCGAAGCGAAAGTTGTAGCCTTCGTGAACTTCACGGGCATGCAGCCGCTTCTTAAGAATTTCATGAGCAAACTGACGCGGCGTCATCAGTGAAAGATCGCGTGAGAACGGCAGCAGCAAAACCGCATCGACGCCAGTAGCTTCCAGCAGCCGCAGTTTTTCCGGAAGCGGCGTGAGCAATTTCAGATTGTGATCGGGCCGCAAGATGCGCGCCGGGTGCGGCTCAAAAGTAACCACCACCGACTGAGCATGACCAGCCCTAGCCCGCCGCACGATCTCGTCAAGCACATGGCGATGAGCGCGGTGCACGCCATCGAAGTTGCCCACGCTAACCACCGCCGGCCCGAACTCCCGGGGAACGTCGTCGAGTTTATGAAAGGTCAGCATCCAGCAAAGTCCACGTAGGGGCGGGTGCCCTCACCCGCCCAGCGGAGCGAAGCTCCGCAGCCCAACTCTATGCGCCAAGGCGACCGAGGCGAGCTTTTGCTCGCCAGCCCAGGTCCTGAGCGCAGTCGAAGGAGGGCGTCCGGGCCTACGCATTCCTCCTAAATCTCAAAATCCAACTTCATCCCATCAAACGCCAGCCGCACATCCGCCGGCAAAGCCGCATTGGTAGCCTCGTGCGGCAAGTCGTGGCAGATATGCGTAAAAAACGTGCGCTTCGGTCTTACCGCCTCCACAATCTTCAGCGACTGCTCCACCGTCGAATGCGTAGGATGCGGCTTGTAGCGCAGCGCGTCCAGAAACAGAATGTCGAGCCCGCGCAGCTTCTCCAGCGTCTCGCTCGGCACTTCACTGTGATCCGTCAAATACGCGGCCGATCCGAAACGAAAGCCTAGAATCGGCGTCTCCCCGTGAATCACTGTCAGCGGCTCGAAGCGCGCCCCGAACAATTCGATCGGGCCGTCAATCGGCTGCAAGTCCACCAGTGGCAATCCGCCAAATTTATAAGTCGCTTCAAAAATGTAGCGAAACATATCGCGCAGAAAGTCGCAGGAGCGCGGCGTGGCGTAAAGCGGCAGCTTCCCCGGCTTGTGGTGATAAGTCAGGGGCCGCAAGTCGTCGATTCCAAGAATGTGATCCGCGTGCGTGTGCGTATAAAGCACGGCATCGAGTTGGGTAATCTGTTCGCGCAAAGCCTGCTCGCGAAAGTCAGGCGTGCTGTCGATCATGATGTGCCGCCCGTTGTAGCTGATCATCACCGAGGGGCGAGTGCGTCGGTCGTGTGGGTCCAGCGACCGGCAGACGGCGCAGTCGCAGCCGATAGTAGGAACGCCCATCGATGTGCCGCTGCCCAATACCGTCAGAGTCGCCCGCATCAGCCGTTTGTACCTGTAATCGGCCCCGGCGCTTGCGGAGGACGCGCCAGCGCATTCGTCACTTCCACGTAAGCCATGCGCAATTCATAGAGGCAGTTCTGCAAAAATCCCTGCTCCTTCGGAGTGAGGTTGCCCTTGGTTTTTTCCGCGATCATGCCCAGCGTGTCGATAGTTTGCCGCGCCCCGATGATGTCCACTCCCGGCTGTCCGCCCTGTTCATGCATCAAGCCCAGTTGCATCATCGCCGTCATGTAGAGCGATGCCATGAAGCGCTCGAAAGTCATTTCGAGTTCCTTGGCCGAGTGTCCGCTGAGTTCGACGCGCGTATCCAGATCGCGCGAAGACTGTTTATAGGCGTCGTGCTGTACCTGCTGTTCCGCCGCCGTGGGCGGTTCGGGGACGTCAGACCCGTGCGGGGCAGCGGTTTCCGGGATTGCAGAAACGCTCGCCGCCGAAGCCGCAGTCACCGGTGCTGCCGCCGGAACTGGCAAAGCCGCCGCTGCAGCCGTCGCAAGGACGGGTGGAGCCTGTTCTTCCGCCGCTTCCGACCGAAGCTCTCCATCGGCAGTAAACAAGCGCTTGTCGCTGACTTTGAATTCGCTTTCTTCTTTTCTCTTTTGTGCCATATAGTTTTCCAATTCTAGAAAATTCGGATCCCTTTGACGATTCAGGAAATCGGCAGCGTTGCTGCGGTAAGCTTCGCTGCGCCCGCGCGTAATTCTTTCCCCGAGCCCTCGCGCCGCAGATAGCCCAGGGCAACAGCCCGATCTCCCCCAGGCAAAGGCAAAATTGCGCTGCTGGTAATCTCTCCAAGTTCTTTTTCGTTGGCCACGATTTTCGCGCCCGCTTCGGGCAGCGTACCCTCGACCGCAAATGCGCCAAACATTCGATGCACCGCCCCGCGCGAGCGAATCCGCTCCACAATCTCCTGCCCCAAGTAGCAGCCTTTAGTGAAATTCAAAGCGCGAGTCTGCCCCGTTTCCTGCGGCAAATCGCGCTCGCGGATGTCCAAGCCAAACCGCGGAATCCCGCGCGAAATCCGGAAAAGATTCAGCGCAGTGGCGCCGACGGCCGTGGCGCCCGTTGCGATCAGGGCATCCCACGTGGATCTCACATTGTCCGGTGTCAGCCAGATTTCATACGATAGGCCTAAGGAATCACCGCCTCGCACCACCGTGCATTGTAGGCAGTCACAAGCACAATCACATTTCGGCGTGCATAACTCCAGCGGCGCAAGCTCCGGAACCGCGATCCCGGCCCGTTCCAGCACAGCGCGCGCTTCCGGCCCAGTCACTCCCAGCGCGGCAAGAGTGTTGCTGATGTCGGCGATCTCGACATCGTCGGCAATTATGTAGCGATCGAACAGCTGCAATACTTTTTCCAGCTGCGCGCGTTCCGTATCCACCAGCAGCGAATCGCTCCGCTGAAAAACGTAAAGATCGGCCTGAATGTGCCCCTGCGCGTTCAGCAGAAAAGCATAAACGCCGCGCCCAGCAGCCAGATCGCGCACGTTGTTCGAGACCATGCCATTCATCCACCGCACGCGATCGCCGCCCGTCACCGAGATCTTGCCTCGCCCACTCAAGTCATACAGTCCGCATCCCGACAGCAAGCTCTGAAATTCGGCGCGAGCATCGCCAAAGTCGGCCGCCGCGCCGCCGCTGTGCTGGGTAGGGTTCGCGCCAGGAACTGTAGTCAACGTCATAAGTTCAATCCTTGATTATAACGAAGAGCTAATTTCCGTAGAGACGCGGCTAGCCGCGTCTCACGTAGCCGGAAGACGGCGCCAGCCCTCGTCCCTACACAGACCGTCAGCCGCTATGCTAACGTTGCCAGCGTGAGCGCAATAAAAAAGAAGCGTATTGCCGTGATTCCCGGAGACGGCATCGGAAAAGAAGTCATTCCGCAAGCCGTAACGGTCATCGAAGCCACCGGTGCCGCCGTTGACCTGACCCCCTTCGACTGGGGAGCCGACCGTTATCTAGCCGACAAAGTCACCGTCCCGCCCGACGGCTTCGCGACCCTGGCTCGTGATTTCGACGCCATCCTGCTAGGCGCCTTCGGCGATCCGCGCGTCCCCTCCAACATTCACGCCAAGGAAATTCTGCTAGGCATGCGTAGCAAAATGGACCTCTACGCCAACGTCCGCCCGGTGCGCCTGATGGATGCATCGCTTTGCCCGCTCAAAGGCATCGAGCCCAAAGATCTCGATTTCGTAGTAATCCGCGAAAACACCGAAGGCGTCTACGGCGATCTGGGAGGCATATTCAAGCAGGGAACCCCCGACGAAGTTGCCATCCAGGAAGACATCAACACCCGCAAGGGCGTCGAGCGCATCATCCGTTACGCCTTTGAATACTGCGCCAATAACAAAAAGCTGGACGGCACGCCGCGCCGCCGCGTGCTCATGTGCGACAAGTCCAACGCCATGACGCACGCCGGAAGCTTATGGCAGCGAGTCTTCAAAGAAATGGCCGCCGAGCATCCCAACATCGAGACGCAACACATGTACGTAGACGCGCTCTGCACGCAGATGGTGCGCGATCCGCGCGTCTTCGACGTAGTAGTAACCAACAACATGTTTGGCGACATCATCACCGATCTAGCCGCCGGATTGCAGGGTGGCCTCGGAATGGCCGCCAGCGGCAATCTGCATCCTGGCAAGACCTCGATGTTCGAGCCCGTCCACGGTTCCGCCCCGCCGATAGCAGGAAAAAACCAAGCCAATCCCTTCGGAGCGATTCTCTCAGCAGCCATAATGCTGGCGCATCTGGGAATGAAAGCCGAGGCGCAGAAGATCGAAGCCGCCGTGCAAGAAGCCGTGAAGCAGAAAAAAACGACACCCGACATAGGCGGCACGCTAGGCACAAGCGAGGCAGCCGAGTGGGTAGCCTCAAGTGTGGCGCGGGCGCCCTCGCCCGCGTCCGTGCGTACTGGATGAGGAGCGCAAGAGATAAGCGCCCTGACCTCCCGGCAGGCCCGCACGTCACTAGCCAGTTCGTATAGACTCGATTCCAATGGACAGTCTCAAGCCGCTAGCCAAAAAGTTCCCGAGATGGTTTTCGCAACTCGCTCTGCTCACGTTGTTAGGCGGTACGCTCTGGGCGCAATCATCGAGTGCAACTGCGCCGTCACAGGATCAGCCCCCCGCGAGCCAGGCTACTCAACCCACGCCATCACCCGAAACCACCATCTCCCCCAAAGAAGCGAAAGAACTCTTCCGCTCCGTAGACGAGATCCTGGAATTCGCCAGCCATGACACCAACCTCCCCATCAAGCACAAAGTAAAGCGCAGGCTGACCAAGCGCGACGAAGTGCAGGCCTACATCGAAAAGAGTATGAAGGAGGACAAGGACGCAAAGCGTCTGGAGCGTTCCTCAGCCGTCCTGAAAAAGTTTGGTCTGATCCCACGCAACTTCGACCTTCCCACTTTTCTAGTGACCATGCTGCGCGAGCAAGTTGCTGGCTACTATGATGTCAAAACAAAAACCGTAAATCTGTTGAACTGGCTAGACGCCGATTCGCAAAAACCGGTGCTGGCCCACGAACTCACCCACGCTCTGCAAGACCAATCCTTCGGCATCGAGAAGTGGATGAAGGGATCAGAGCAAAACGATGATAAGAAAGACGATCCCAGCCAGGACGATATCGCAAACGACGAGGAAACCTCAGCCCGCCAGGCCGTAATCGAAGGCCAAGCCATGGTCGTGCTAATGGATTACTCGCTAGCTCCCACCGGCAAAACGCTTCTCGAATCGCCGCAAGTCGTCGAAGCGCTCAAGCAAGGCATGCTGTTAGGTACCGCCGATTCGCCCGCATTTCGCGACGCTCCCATGTTTCTAAAAGAGGAACTAACATTCCCCTATCGCTACGGACTGGACTTCACCGCCGCGCTCCTGCAGGCCGGCGGAAAGGAACTAGCCTACGCCAGCGTATTCAAAGATCCGCCCAAAACCACGCGCGAAATCATGGAGCCCGAAACCTATCTATCGCACGAAAAGCTAGAACCGCTGAAAATGATCGACATGGCAAAAGACTTCAAAAGCTACGATCCCTTCGACATCGGCGCCATGGGAGAGTTTGACGTTGACGTGTTAGTCGAACAATATTCCGGCCGCGACGAAGCCAAGGCAATGTATCCGGAGTGGCGCGGCGGCTACTATTTCGCCGGCAAGCCCAAAGCAGACAGATCCGCTCCCATAGCAGTGCTCTACGTTTCCCGCTGGTCAAGTCCAGCCAAAGCGTCGGAGTTCGCCGCCGTCTACGCGAAATCGCTGGCCGCGCGCTATCAGAAACACCAAGGCCTCGGACAGGATGGCAAAGTGGAGAAAGATGCTCCGCCCGCAGATTCCTGGCGAACCTTGCGCGGCCGCCACGCCTGGCTAACGGATGAAGGAGTAGTAGTAATTGAAGTCCGAGGCGATGAGGTTCTGATCAGCGAAAGCCTCGACGACGAGACTACAAAAAAGGTAGAAGCGGATTTCTGGCCGCAGGAAAAACCGCAAGACAAGCCCGCGCCCGCAAAGCCATGATCCCCATCTTGTATAATCGACTTTGGTTTTGCTTTGAAAGGGCGCGGCTTTAGCAGCGCCGCAACCATCGCAAATCAATGGCGGCTTTAGCCGCTGAGGTGGCTGCGGCGGAAGAGGTTCTTTTCCGCACCCTCTTCCGCCCTGCCGCTCAAGGCTGGAAAACCATCCCCCATCAGGAGCGCAATTGCAACAGGCAGAGATAGGCATAATCGGCGGCAGTGGCCTGTACCACATGCCCGGTTTCAGCGACGCGCACGAACTCCAGCAGCAGACTCCCTTCGGAGATCCCTCCGACGCCTACATTCTAGGGACGCTCGACGGCCGCAAAGTAGCATTCCTGGCCCGCCACGCCCGCGGCCACAAGCTTCTGCCCAGCGAGTTGAATTTCCGAGCCAATATCTACGGCTTCAAGCAACTGGGAGTGGAAAGAATCATTTCCGTTTCCGCCGTAGGCTCTCTGAAAGAAGAACACAAGCCCCTCGACTTCGTAATCCCCACGCAGTTTTTCGACCGCACAAGGCACCGCGTGGACACCTTCTTCGGCGACGGCATAGTAGCGCACATAGGTTTCGGAGAACCCGTATGCCCGGAAGTAGCCAAAGTAGTCCGCGACGCATGTAAAGCTGCCGACGTAACCGCGAAGCTGGGCGGAACTTACATCTGCATGGAAGGCCCTCAGTTCTCGACCAAAGCCGAGTCCAACGTCTATCGCAGTTGGGGAGCCGATGTGATCGGCATGACCAACCTGCAGGAAGCCAAACTAGCGCGTGAAGCGGAGATCTGCTACGTCACCATAGCCATGGTCACGGACTACGACTGCTGGCATCCGCATCACGATGCTGTAACGGTAGAACAAATCGTCTCCGTGCTGGTAAAGAATGCCGAGCACGCTGCGAAAGTAGTGAAGGCGTCAGTCCGAGCCATGCCGAAAGCCCGCAGTTGCAAGTGCGGAAGGGCGCTGGCAAACGCCATCTTGACCGATCCCGCCAAAATTCCAGCAGCCACAAAAGAAAAGCTGCAGTTGATCTTAGGAAAGTACTTGAAATAGTTGATGGTCGTTAGTCGTTAGCAATCTAGCTGCCGTAGCGGAAGCGTCCAATTGATGTTCGCTAACGACCAACGACCATCGACCAACGACTGATTTAGGAGACGCATGAGCATCCTAGTAGTAGGTTCCGTAGCCTTTGACACCATCGCCACGCCGTCCGGCCAGGCAAAAGACATTCTAGGAGGCGCCGCAACGTACTTCTCGTTAGCCGCCAGCTATTTCACCGAAGTGCGCATGGTGGCAGTCGTGGGCGAAGACTTCACCCCGCAAAACGAAGCCATCCTGAAAAACCGCCGAGTCGACACCCGAGGCATCGAGCGCACAAAAGGCAAGACTTTCCGCTGGGGCGGTCAATATCTAGACAACCTGAATGAAGCGAAAACCGATTTCACAGAACTGAACGTCTTCGAAAAATTTCAGCCGCGCATCCCAAAAGAATATGCCGACACGCCCTTCCTGTTCTTAGCCAACATTCATCCCACTCTGCAAACGGCGGTTCGCCTGGAAATGCCCGGCGTGCGCCTGACCGGCGGCGACACCATGAATTTTTGGATCAACGGCACGCCGAAAGAACTAGCCGAAACCTTGAAACTGGTGAACATCTTGCTGATCAACGACAACGAAACCAAGATGCTGGCCGGAGAAAAGAATCTTCCGCGCGCAGCCAAAAAAGTAATCGCCATGGGTCCCAGCGCGCTGGTAGTCAAACACGGCGAATACGGCGCCACGATTTTCTTCCGTGAAGGCGCCTTCGGTATCGGCTCTCATCCCTTCCGCGCTCCCGCCCTGCCCATCGACGAAGTAAAAGATCCCACCGGAGCCGGCGACTCCTTTGCCGGCGGCTTCATGGGCTACATCGCATCGCAAGGAGATGTAAATCGCGAAGTCCTGAAGCGCGCCCTGTTTTACGGCGGAGTGATGGGATCGTTTGCCGTAGAACGTTTCGGGACCGAGCGCCTACAGAACCTGACCCGTGAAGAAATCGAAGCCCGCTTCCAAATCTTCCGAGAACTGACACACCTGGAGTAGGACGCGATATCGTCCAAGAGCGTGACGACAACCACCACCGCCGCCCCCAACCGCAGCACCGCCCGCGTGGCCGGAGTTCCCGCCCTGGTGTCTCTATTCTCATTTTTCTACTATTTCCGCCATAGCGATCTGCTCCTCTACGGAGACGCGGTAGCTCACATCAACATCGCGCGTCGAGTATTCGACTCGCAAACCCCCGGTCTCTGGCAATTGGGAACCGTGTGGTTGCCGCTGCCTCATCTACTCATGATCCCGTTCCTCCTCTTCAAAACGATGTGGCAGAGCGGAGCCGGCGGTTCAATTCCTTCAATGATCGCCTACGTCGCGGGAGTCGTTGGAATTTTTCGCCTGGTGCGCGGCGGATTGGCGAGTGTGGTGACGGAGCCTCGCCCCGTCCAAGCCGGGCACAGCCCCGCCGACCCACCGCGCACGGCTGAGATTGGAGCGTGGGTCGCAGCCCTGGTCTACGCAGCCAATCCCAACCTGATGTATATGCAGTCGACCGCCATGACCGAGTCTCTCTATCTGGCGCTGTTCATCTGGGCCGTCGTGCACTTTGCGGAATTCCTTCGTGCGCTGCACAAGAATGACGCAAAAAAAAATGCCGTAAGAAAGAACGACGGAGCCGACCGGCAGACGAAAGCCCTCCGCACTCCGCTGCGGCGTTGCGCCTGGTGTCTGGCCGGAGCTGAGCTCACCCGCTACGACGGCTGGTTTCTGGCTGGAGTGATAGGTGCCGCAGTAGCGTTCATCGCCCTCTGGCGATGGCGCAATCAATCGCCCGACAACCGCGCCGTGCGTCGGGCAGCGGCAAAGTTCTTACTTGCGATCGCCATAGCTCCCGCCCTGTGGCTCGCCTACAACGGAGCAATCTACGGCAACGCGTTAGCCTTCGCTGACGGCCCTTACTCCGCGAAAGCCATCGAGCAGCGAGTAGGCGCGCCCAATCCGGCGCTCCACCATCCCGCGATCGCAGCCCTCTATTTTCTGAAATCCGCGCAATTAAACATGGCGGAAGCGAACTGGGGCCGCTTCTGGCTGGCAGCCGCCCTCATAGCATTGGCGATTGCACTATGGAAGCTGTCTACGCAATCGGTCTCCTTGCTGTTGCTCTGGGTTCCGTTGGTGTTCTACGCGCTTTCGATCGCCTACGGCTCCGTGCCGCTTCATGTCCACACCTGGTGGCCCTTTGTCGCCTTCAACCAGCGCTACGGACTCCAATTGCTCCCCATGTTCGCCGTTTCCGCTGGCGTGCTCGCCGCATCCGTTTTTCTATTCGTAGCCAACGGTCGCCATAGTGGAAAACTCATCGCCGTGATCCTGGCCCTGGTAGTAGCCAGTTACGCACAGGTGTGGAAAGCGGGCCCGGAGTGTTTCGTAGAGGCCCAAAAAAACTGGCAAATGCGCAATTCCCTCAATTCCGCCGTAGAGCGCGTAGTCGTCCAACTCCCGCCAAACTCAAGGTACTTAATGGATCTTTCGGAACACGTAGGCATCATGGAGCAGGCAGGAATCCCTCTCCGTCAGGTAATAAATCAGGAAAACCACCGCCCTTGGATACACCCAACCGACCCCGAGGGCCTCTGGGAGCGGGCCTTGGCCGATCCCCCGCGCTACGTCGATTTTGTAATTGTCTTCGATGGGGATGCCGTTGACCAAGCCGTGAATCGCACCCATCTCACCGAGTTGATACAAATCCACGCCAGCGGCCAGCCCCACGCCCGCATCTACGCGCCCAGTGCCCCGAATCAATCGCGTTAACCCCACGAATCTCGATTTATGTTCGTGCTTTCAGTAAGGGTTTTATTATCAGTCAGGGTGCGGGTGCCCCATCCTTGCGCGTTTTTTGCGCAAGAGCCTGCCCTGAGCGAAGCCGAAGGGGTGGGACTCCACGGCAGCATCGAGCTAAGGATTTTGCATTTGATTTTTGCCTTTGGGTGCCGCAGCGGTTTACCGCTGCGCTCACGGTCTTAATTTCTCGGGTCTGGCTTTTAGCCGCTGAGGTAACACGGTCGCTGAATAAGCCCTCACGGCATCCAGTCACTCCCGCACTTTCCGCGGGCCAGGTCGGTCGGAGACGAGGCGCTACCATGAACCCGATCCATGAAGTCATCCAACTGCTGCGCAACGAACTGGGAGTGGTGCTGAGTTCAACCCTGGCGCGCCTGCTGCTGGCGGCGATCCTGGGCGGCATCATCGGCCTGGAGCGCCAACTCCGCCATCGTCCCGCCGGACTGCGCACGAATATGTTCATCTGTTTCGGCGCTGCCATGTTCACCGTGCTCTCGCGCCAGCTTGCGGGCGTCGAGTCCGACAGTGCCCGCATCGCCGCGCAGATTATCCCCGGCATCGGCTTCATCGGCGCCGGCTCCATTCTCCACGCCCGCGCGTCGGTGGTGGGCCTCACCACCGCCTCTACCTTGTTCGTGGTGGCGGGCATCGGCATGGCCGCTGGCGGAGGCCTCTATCTCACCGCGTGCTTCGCCACCGTTATCATTCTCGCAGCGTTGGTGGTCTTAGGACGCATGGAAGCTACCTTCTCCCTGAAGACTTTTACGGCCACCTACGAAGTGACCGGCCGCAACGTGGATGGCATGTTGCGCGAAGTGAACCGCCTTCTCGACTCCGAACAGCTCGCCATGCAAAGCGTGCACGTAGCCGACGCGGACCCAAATTTCCGCCTGGTATTTTCGGTGGATTGCGAGCGCGATCAGCAGAATTTATTTTCCATCCGCTTGCACGAATCCGATGCATTTGCCACCGTGACTGCCCTCGGAACTACGGAACACGAATGAACGCCAAGCCGAGTGCCACAATCTTCTTCACCAAAGCGTCGGCTTGCGGCAATGATTTTTTGCTGGTGGAAGCTGAGCAAGTGTCCGGCGACTTGCCCGCGTTAACTTACCGCCTCTGCGATCGGCATCGCGGAGTCGGTGCCGACGGCGTGGAATGGCTCTTGCCCGATCCCGAAGCTGACGTGAACGCCCGTCTCATCAACGCCGATGGTTCCGAGGCGGAAATCTCCGGCAACGGAACGCGCTGCGTAGCCGCTCAGATTTGTTCCCGGCAAAAAAATAAGACCGCAGTAGTAGTGCGCACCGGCGCCGGACTGAAGACCTGTCATCTCACCGGCCGGCAAGGCTGCACTTTCGAGTTCGAAACGGAAATGGGTGAGCCTGAAGTAGGCGGCGAGTTGTCGATTGAGACCATGTGGGTGCGGGCTGTAGGCATGAAGGTTTCGATGGGCAATCCGCACTTCGTGATCTTCGTAGAGAATTTTCAAGATGGATGGCAACGCCAGGCAGCGCTGATCCAAACCCAACCACAGTTTCCGCAAGGCACGAATGTGGAGTACGTGGTGGTGCGAGCTCCAGATGAAATCGAAATTCGCCTCTTCGAGCGAGGCGTGGGAGAAACCGAGTCGTCAGGCACCGGATCGTGCGCCTCGGCCGTGGCCGCCATTGCCTGTGGCCGGGTCAAGTCGCCAGTGAAAGTAATCGCGCCAGGAGGTGCGCAGACGGTGCGCTGGGAGAAGCAGGTCTATCTGCGAGGACCGGCAACTCTCGTCTGCCGTGGAGAATTCTTTGTTTGAGATCGGCGCTTGAGGGAGCGATTTTCATGGTAGACCGCAACCGCGCACGCCAAGAGACGCTACTGCGGCGGATCACCCTGCGTATCCTCGGTTTGACCGCGGCGGTGCTTACCGGTTCCGCAGTTCTTGTTCTCTTGGCTGTGCCGATTAGTTGGTTAGACCGCCAACACCTGCTACCCGGCATGAGTGGCCTGTTCTTTCTCGTTCTTTTAGCTCCGGTAATCATCGCTTGGAATCATGTTGGATTTTATTTTCTTCTCGTCGTCACCGGCTGTGAACTGACGTGTGTCTCGTTGAAGCCCGGTGTTCGTCGGGCAAGGATCGAAGCGGTGGCCGCGGTAGGAGTTTGCGCAGTAGCATATCTATTCCTTTATCTTTCAGGACGATATAACTTTCATTGAGCGGGCGGGTGCCCCATCCTTGCGCGTTCGTTGCGCGTCAAGCTACGGCTTTTGCATTTGACTTTGACTTTGCTTTTGGGTGGCGCAGCGGTTTACCGCTGCGGTAACTGTCCTAATTGCAGTTCCGGCTTTAGCCGCTGCGGGCCGCCGCTTAACAAGATCTGCACTAAACTTTAATCAATTCCAAATGTGTCCCGCCCACAATCCGCGAATCAAGCCCCGAGCCCTCCGTCCCGGCGACAAAGTAGGAATCGTCGCCCCCGCCTCCAACGTCAAGCCCGAGTTGCTCGAGGCAGGCTGCGATGGCCTGCGCCGCGCCGGCTACCAACCGTTCTATCTCCCTTCCATCCTCGACCGCGATCTCTACTTCGCCGGTTCCGTAGAGCGCCGCGCCCGAGAATTGGAACACATGTTCGAGCGTGACGACATCCGCGCGATCATCTGCGCCCGAGGAGGCTACGGTTCGAACTACCTGCCCCCGACTCTCGATCCAACCAAGATCGCCACACATCCCAAGATCATCGTCGGTTATAGCGACATAACGACCCTGCTCTGCTGCATGGCCGACGCAGCGCGCTTCGTAACCTTTCACGGTCCCATGGCCGCCAAGGATTTCGCCCAAGCCGATGGTGTAGATCTACCCTCGTGGCAAAACGCCCTGGGCGGAGCCGCCGAGTGGGAGATAGGAGAAGGCTCAGGCGCAAAGCCCCTGCAAGCGGGCAAAGCCGAGGGCATCCTCTACGGCGGCTGCCTCTCGATGCTGGCAGCGTCCCTGGGAACCGAGCATGAAATAGAAACCGCCGGCGCCATTCTTTTCATGGAAGATATTGCCGCCAAGCCCTATCAGATCGACCGCATGTTGATGCAGTTGAAACTAGCCGGCAAATTCAAAGATGTGCAAGCCATCGTCTTCGGAGAAATGTTGGATTGCCGCCAAAGTCCCGATCAGGACTACACGCTCGAAGAAGTAGTGTTGCGAGTAGTGAGCGATCTGCAAATCCCCGTAGCCTTCGGCCTGCGTTCCGGCCACGTATCCCGCGCCAACATCACCCTCCCCATCGGAGTAAAAGCCAGTCTGGAAGTAAGCGATAAGGTAACTCTAAGAATTCTGGAGTCGGCGACCACGAAATGACCCGGCCAATGAAACGTGCGAAAACCAAGCAGAAGATCCAACCGAAGATCAAACCCAAACACATTCATCTAATCGGCATTTGCGGCACCGCCATGGCCTCGCTAGCCGGCATGTTGCAGGAGCGCGATTTCCAAGTCACCGGCTCCGACGCCGCGTCCTATCCCCCAATGTCGACGTTTCTCGAATCGCTGAACATTCCCGTATCGCAGCCCTTCGCCGAAGAGAACCTCGATCCCAGGCCCGATCTAGTGGTAATAGGCAACGCTCTCTCGCGCGGCAACGTGGAACTGGAGCGTGTCCTCGACCAGCGCATCCCCTTCTGCTCCCTGCCGCAAATTCTCCACGATGAATTCCTCGTAGGCAAAGATGTTCTGGTAGTAGCCGGAACCCACGGCAAAACCACCACCACGTCGATGCTGGCCTGGATCTTCGAAACCGCCGGCCTGGAGCCCTCGTTCCTCATCGGAGGCATAGCCGAAAATTTCGGCCGCAGTTTCGGCCTCGGCCAAGGCAAGCACTTCATCCTCGAAGGCGACGAGTACGACACGGCGTTCTTCGACAAAGGTCCAAAGTTCCTGCACTACTTTCCCGATTCCGTGATCCTGACCTCGGTAGAATTCGATCACGCCGACATCTACAAAGATCTCGAAGCCGTGGAGACCGCCTTCAAGCGCCTGGTAAACTTAGTCCCGCGCCGAGGTCGAATCGTAGCCTTTGCGTCCGACCTGCCCTCAAACGCCAGCCTGAATCGCTGTCTCGAAAGAGCTTTCTGCCCCGTAGAGCGTTACGGAGCCTCCAATCATTCGAACTGGCGAATCACCAATCTAAAGCAAGCCGAGCAGCAAACCACGTGGTCCGTAGAGCACAACGGCAAACCCTGGGCCAACTTCGAATTCCCGCTAGGCGGAGAATACAACGTCTGGAACGCCACCGCCGCTGCCGCCTTAGCCGCGAACTATGAAATCCACAAAGATGTAATCGCGAGCGCGCTAAAAACATTTCGCAGCGTAAAGCGCCGTCTGGAAGTCAAAGCCGACATCAACGGAGTCACCATCATCGACGACTTCGCCCACCATCCCACCGCCATCGAGCAGACCATCCGCGCCCTGCGAGCCCGCTATCCAAAATCGCGCCTGTGGGTGGTTCTAGAGCCCCGCTCAAACACCCTGCGCCGCAATGTCCTGCAAGACGCGCTAGCCCACAGCCTGGCCCAAGCCGACGAAGTAGTCATAGCCGCCATTTTCAAATCCGAAGCGATCCCCGAAGCCGAGCGTCTCGATCTCAGCCGAGTCATCGCCGAAATTAAAAAGCAAGGCAAGCCCGCGCGCATTCTACCCGACGCCGATGCCATCATCAACGCCATCGCGCCCGAACTTCAGCCGACCGACGTAGTAGCCATTCTCTCCAATGGCGGTTTCGGACGCATCTATGAGAAGCTACCCCAACGCCTGCGCGAGCTCGGAGCGGGAGCATGACAGCCCGCAGTGAGATTGCGATTCGTATCAGGGCACGCCTTCAGGCGTGCCACAAGCACATGAATACCGTAGCGCCTTCAGGCGCTGAGTTTCGAAATTCGAGTTTCACCACGGACTGATCATTTGTTTCGCACCATCCTAATGTTATTGTTCTGGGCCGCCGCTCTTCCCATAGCGGCGCTAATCGGATTCCCCTGGACCTACCTCACCAAAGACATCAACTTCCTCTATCGCGGCTGCATGTGGGCAGCCTTCACCGGAGTCCGCATAGCCGGAGTCAAAGTCCGAACCCAGGGCCTGGAGAAGCTAGATCCGAAGCGCACCTACATCTTCATGTCGAATCATATTTCGAATCTCGATCCGCCCATCACCCTTCCGCTAATCCCGCGCCGCACCTCGGTCATGGTGAAAATCGGATTATTCAAAGTCCCCATCCTCCGTCAGATCATGCAAATCGGATCGCTAGTCCCGGTGGACCGAGGCAATCGCGATGCCGGAATCTCCGCCGTCCGCGACGCGCTCCGAGCCATCGAGCAGGGCCTGAACATGACCATCTACATAGAAGGACACCGCTCCTTCGATGGCAAACTCCTGCCCTTCAAAAAAGGCCCTTTCTACTTAGCCGAGGAGTGCAAAGTTCCCGTAGTCCCCATCACCATTTCCGGCACGGAAGCAGTCATGCCCAAAGCCCGTTTCGCCATCCGTCCAGGAACGGTCACGGTTCAATTCCACGATCCCATAGAGCCCAAAGATTTCGGAGACCGCGATTGCCTGATGGCCAAAGTGCGCCACGCCATCAACCAGGGCCTGCCCCCAGAACTGCGAGAGTAATGAACGCCGCGCGCTAACACTAATTTGTCATCCTGAGCGAAGCGAAGGACCTGCTTTTGCCGTCCTCCAAAAGCCAGGCAAATAAAGCGCCTTCAAAGTCCATCAAGGATTGATTTGGTCTGGGATGCGCGCATTGCGACGCCCAAACATTCCCGCAGGCCGATTATTCCCGCAACGAAACATCCCCGCCATTCGCTTCGTCATTGGGTGGGCCTCCCGCCGCGGCGGACGACGGCGGGAGCAGCTAGGCCCTTCGGCTAGTATGATGGAGCTGGGAACCATACAGGCGGCCTTTCGTTGAAGCCGAGCTAGGGAACCACCCACGCATTAAGGTGGCCGAATGTTTAGGGAAACGGAAAAGATCTACAACCACCATGTGCCGTGCTTTTACCTGCGCGCTTGGGCGAACGACAATCGCATTTGGTGGTCCGGGTACGGGAAAATCGGGCGCAGCGAGCTCACAGTCGTTGGTGGCGAGAATTACTTCTACAAGCTCCAGGAACTGACTGAGGAGGATGTAGCTCTCATCACAGGCTTGATAGATCGGTCCCCTGAGGGATCGAAAAAAATCCACGAGAACTTTTTGATGTCCTTTTCGCTCCCGCCGGCGATGAAAAGGGATGCAATTCGATTAGGAATGATTGATGCCGACGACATGTCGAAGTTGGACACCGCCATAGCAAACACGAACGAGAATTATCAGACCGCGATAGAAAACAGCTTCAGGCCGTACCTCCAACATATGCTGGAGGGGGATGTCAGCTTTTATAGGGACCCGGCGAAAGCGGCCGAATTCCTTTATGGCCTATCCCTCCAATACTTCAGAACGAAGAAAATGAGAGAGGCCATCATTGCGCGGGTGCGCCAACCGTTCGAAAACATCGGGCGGGTGTGGGGCATCCTGAGCCATATGTTTGCAGTGAACTTGGGGGCAAGCCTGTTTGTCGACAGGAAGCTCTTTAAAATCCTCTTGATCGACAACGAAACCACCGTGCCGTTCATAACCGGAGATCAGCCGATCATAAACTTGCACGGGAACTCAAGTGGGGTGAACCCTCCGGAAAAGATGGAGTTGTACTACCCACTGTCGCCTGCGAAGGCGATGTTGCTCATCGAGCAATCGAATACCATGCACTCTGCTGGCTCCCCGGTGACTATGGAGGAGGCTCATCGCTACAACCGGTTGATTGCAACCGGCGCTTGGAAGCAACTCTTCTCAAGCTCAGAGGACTCTCTGAAAATGATCGAGCGGGCTTCGGCGCCCTTATACACCTGAGGACAATCGATTCTCGTTGCTCAGCGGCCTCTGGGGTAGGCTGTACGCATCGCAACCCGCGCCCGGCAGTGAGAAGGAGACCTGCGATGAAAACAATTATCGGCGTAATTGCGACAGGAGCGCTCCTTTTTGTATTGATCGACGTGATCGTAAACAACTCTAATCCCATAAATTCGTCAGCAGTCACAAAGACCGGTACGCCTGCCCTCAAGGAGAATTACCCGAAGTCGGTCGGAATGCGCGAACAATTCAGCGTGGGCTACTGGACCTACCGCGTTAACGACGAGCACTGGACTTCGGTCATTGATAGTCTCGGCGCAGAAAAGGCGGATGCGATGTTTTTAGTTGTAGACATTACGGTGCGTAACGATGACAACACGCCTAGCACCATACCGCCTTTCAAATTGATTCAGCCGGGCGGAGGAGCCAACGGCCAAGATCAAGAGTTTGAATCTAAAGAAACCTTCATGAGTTGCCAGCTATCAGTGCTCAAAACTCTTAATCCAGGGGTGCAGAAGCGAGGGTGTATTGTTTTCGACGCGCCGTGGAACTATTACAATCTCCAATTCTCTGGCGGCTATGAATCCGGCAAGGCGGCAAACGTGTGGATACACGACAATATCAACAGCGATGCCCCGCGTTACTACAAAGAGGAACCCCCGGAGAAGGCAATACTGCGATAGCTAGGCGTCATGTGCCCCGTCCTATCGCGAAGCAAAGGGCGGGCTCTTTAATCTCTTATCCCAGTTACGGTCATTTCCCACTCAGGATTTCCAAGTGACTGCGACCGCGCGCGTGGCACCTGACGGGGAGGCACGCATACTCACAATGGTATCCGCCCTTTCAGCACACGTCTTACGTCGCGTTTGCCATGCAGGACGGCGACGATCTCCACCAACTCTGCCCGCCGGTACACGATCATGTATTGATACACGCTGAAGAACAGCACATCGTGGTTGGTAAGGTCGGAACGCCTGTGTCCCTTGCCGGGAACATCGGCTAGGCCCTCGAAGGCATCCACAAGCTCTTTCTGGATACGATCGGCAACCGCCAGTCCGGCCTCCCCGAGCAAGTATCGCCAAATCTGCCGGAGATCGTCCTCGGCTTCCGGCGCAACGACATAGCGTTTCACGAACCGGAGCGGTCCCGCAGCCACGCCGCCCTATCGGCTGCAAGACGCGTGCGGAGCTCGTCTCCCGGCACACCTTCGCCCCGGTCAAGCTGAGCCAGTCCGCGCTCGATCTTCGCGTTGATGGCCTCTTTGTTTTCCTGAAGCCATGCCTCGCGTTCGCCTTGCATCTCCAACGCATCGAAAAGTACGTCTTCGACGCTCTCGAACACGCCGCTACGCAGCCGCTCCTGAATGAGCGCCTCGATCTCCGGACGCCTGATTTCTATGGTCATAACCGGCCCCTAAAACTCTCCTAACCCTACCGCCAGACCATATTCCGGTCAACCCGGCGGGCGGCCCACTCCAGCCCGGTGTTTTGGATTTGCGTCGGGCCCTCCCTCCCGTTTCGCGGTCGAAACCTGTGATTCCCGCCATGACTAAAACAAATCGGGGTGCCCCCCTTCTCGCGCTTTTCGAGAAGGGGGACTTCCGGGCGCCAATCTCTTGGGCTCTTACCTGGCCGGTGCCCGACGTTCCGCGTTCGAAACGTGGGATTTCACACCGTGCGCACTTTCGGATTGGATTGCTTTACCTTCGTGAGTCGGGGCTCGTGACGGGCGAAAAATTGGGCCAACGAGTCTAGCATGCGTTGTCAAGCCCCGTTTGAGCCTCCAGAAATCGCCGAACCCCTTCCGTATCTTGTCTCTGCGCAGTCTGTACGTACATAGTTGTATGGAAAACAATATTTTGTTCGCCTATTGTGCGCCCGGCGAGTGGAAGAATGCGCGATCAAATAGCCGGGTTTTCGCTGTAGGTCAACCCTCCCATCTAGCCCCCCGATCCCCCTTTCTGGTCCTTCATCATCTCCCACAGCGCCCGATTGATCCTCGTCTAATACCCCGGCCCCTCGCTCTTGAACCACTCCACAATGTCAGCATCCAGATACAACGTAATTCGCTTCTTGTTCGGCCGCAGATACCAGGCCCGCCCCGAAGCCCGAGCCAGCACAACCTCCTCCGCGTCCGCCGAGGCCCGCACCCGCCCAATCGTCCGCTGCCTTCGGCGCGGTCGAGTTGTTCGCCGTTTAGTCATAAGACAATACCAGGTGGGTACATATATCTATATACATACAATAGACATACAGCAACATACATACAAATATACATGCACAAAATGTTCCACGTGAAACACTTTTCCCTAAGTGTTAGACAGTGAATGACTTACTTCCCCTCTGACAGCCTCCTGACCGCCCGGGCAATCTCTGGCAGCCTGGCGTAGGCGGCGCAGCACTTTAACCACAATCTGTTATCGATGGCAGGGTAGCCGCTCACTGTCGCTCCAGCCGGAACGTCGTGCGGGATGCCGCTTTGCGCGGTGGCGATGGCCCCGTCGCCGATCTTGACGTGGCCGCTGACGCCGACCTGTCCGGCCAGGATCACGTTGTTGCCTACGTCGGTGCTGCCCGCCAAGCCAACCTGCCCGCAGAGGAGCGTGTCGTGTCCGACGGTGCAAGCGTGGCCGACCTGGACCAGGTTGTCGATCTTTGTTCCGCGTCCAATGCGGGTTTCGCCCATGCTGGCGCGGTCGACGCAGCTATTGGCCTGGAGCTCGGCATCGCTTTCAATCACGACGGTGCCCGATTGGACGATCTTATGCCAGTGGTTTGCATCGTCTTTGGCGAAGCCGAAACCGTCACAGCCGATGACGGCTCCGTTCTGGAGCAGGACGCTGTCTCCCAGCCGGCAGAACTCCCTGACCACGGCGTGGGCGTGGGCGAAGAAGTTGTGGCCTATGGTGACTCCGCGATAGATGACGACGTGGGCGAGGAGAACCGCGTTGTCTCCGATGACGACGTCTTTGTCGATTACCACGTAGGGGCCGAGGTGCGCGTTCTTGCCCAGCCGGGCCGTGGCATGAACAACCGCGGTCGGATGGATTCCCGGTGCATAGCGCGGCGGCTCATAGAAAAGTTCAATGGCCTTAGCCCAAGCCAGATATGGGTTCTTGCTGCGCAGCATGCCCGTCGGGATGGCAGGGAAGTTCTCGGCGACGATCACGGCCGAGGCTTTCGTGGTCTTCGCGGCCGCGTTGTATTTCGGATTCGACACGAAGGTCAATTGGCCGGGGCTCGCGTGTTCTATGCCCGCCACTCCGGTGATCTCGGTGTCGGGTTCGGCGTTTTCCAGGGTTGCGTTCAGAGCGTGGGCTATCGCGGATAGTTTCATGGCGGTCTCTCGGGAATTGTAGCAAGCAGGTGTCGGAAGGCAGGTTTCAGGTGTCAGGAAAAGCGCTCTCGGATCCAGTAATGGTTTGCTTTTGTTTTTCCTGAGACTTGACACCTGACACCTGAGACCTGAGACCTGAAACCTGAAACCTGAAACCTGCCTTACTGCTCGAACAGCGTTACTTGACGTGCGTCGGGTTGGCCGCCTCGGCGGCGGCGGTTTCCTGCACCTATGACCGCCAGCACCGTCACTGACGTTAACGCTTCTCTGGGTACGAACACTCTTTGCGTGTTCGAGCGCAGGTCGGGAGGGTTCATCAGGAATCCTTCGGCTGGATTCTGGGTCAGGTCGTTGGGGAGAATGCCTTCGATCACTTCGTTGTCTTTGAACTTCAGGCGCACCCACAGGCCTTCGGTGCGGGGACGCGTGGTAAACGTCTTGCGGAGCATCAGGTCGGTGTCGGAGAATTCGCGGACAAAATAAACGGCTTTGATGTCGCGCAGGTCGATGGCTACTACGTTGCCGGAGGTGTTGAGCAGTTCCAGTTTGCCATCGACCACAAAGTTGGAGGGCGTGACGTGGCCGCTGATAGAGTCGCGGTCGTGCTTCCTCACGATCACTTTTTTGTGGGTCGAGGGCATGGCTTGGGACGCCTTCTTCTTAACTACAAAAGTAGCTGACCTGCGGCATGTGTGCCTATGGACAACGCTCTCGCGGACAACACTGTCCGCGCCACACCTGCAACTTGGATTCTCGCACTTTCCGGGGGAATTGGGACAGTTAGTGCCTTCACAGTAGCCAAACGGTAAACGTTGTGTTATTTTCTTGTGTTTACTGGAAGTGTGGTGCGGCGGTATAAGTCTAATCTATAGAAAGAGTTAGATTCTGTAGGCGGGCAACCTGCGAGGTTGCGGGCGCGCTCCCCTGTGGAAAAACTGTGAATAACGCGCCGGTTGAGCCCACCACGGGCCCCCGCCACGCGACTAGGAAGGCATGGCCGATTACTTATACACGCTGGAAACCCGGCTCTCGCCGGATCAACAAAAAGCAGTTGCCCTCGTCCTAGACGCCGCCAAGGCGGCGGGGATGAATCTGTATCTCACCGGCGGCGCCATCCGCGACATCATTACCGGGTTCCCCATCCACGATCTGGATTTCACGGTGCAGGGCAACGCGCTCAAGCTGCAAAAAGATCTGGAGAAGGCGGGCGCGGTGGTAGGCGACTCCGACGATGAAACGCGGAGTTTGCTGCTGACGCTGCCGGGCGGGGTTCGCGCCGAGATTGCGATGGCGCGCTCGGAGCGCTACGACAAGCCGGGCAAGGCTCCGCAGATGGCTCCGGCTACCATCATTGATGATCTGCGGCGGCGCGATTTCACGGTCAACGCGATGGCTCTGTCGCTGAATGAGGGGTCGCGCGGGCTGCTGATGGATCCGTTTAACGGCGTGGCCGACATCGAAGCCAAAGTCATTCGGGTGCTGCACAACTACGCGTTTCTGGAAGATCCGTCGCGGATGATCCGCGCCACGCGCTTTACCACGCGCTTTCATTGGCCGCTTGAGGAGCGGACGCAGGCGCGGTACGAGTCGGGCAAGGAAAATAACTACATCGAGTACATCCGCAGTGCGAGCATCGGATACGAGATTGAGCAGTTGGCTTACGAGGACGATGCGCTCGGCGTGCTCAAGGCTTACGAGAAAGAGGGATGGCTGAAAGTTCTCAATCCGCGCTGGAGCACGGCGAAGGCGGATACGGCGGGGTTAAGCGCGTTGGTGAAGACGCGCCAGCAGATGAGTGAGCTGGGATACGCCCCGGAAGTGGCGCCGCTGGTGCTGCATTTCCTCACCGAGCGGCTGGGCGACAAGGATATTTCGGATTTGCGGCGGGCGATTCCGCGCAAGGATCTGGTCGAGGCGTGGAAGGATCTGGATGCGAATGCGCACTCGCTGGCCAAGCGTTTGATGGGGAAAGAGGCGGCTACTCCATCGCGGACGTGGCAATTGCTGTCGTCGGCGCGTCCGGAGATGATTTTGTTTTTGGCGATCACGGCGCGGCAGCAGTCGGTAGCGCAGAAGATCAAGAATTTTTTCACCAAGTGGCGACAGGTGAAGCAGAAGATTCCGTTGCCCGAGATGACGGAACTGCATATTACTCCGGAGATTCCGACGTACGCGAAGATTGCGAACGATGTGTTCATGCTGCTGCTCGATGGCAAGCTGCGCTCGCGGACGGAGACGCTGAAATATCTGAAGCCGCTGGCGCCTCCACCGCCTCCGCCTCCACCGCCTCCGCCAACCAAGCGGGGTCGGGGAGCAAAGGCCGCAGCGGCGGCCGCCGCTCCGCCTGCGGCGGCTAGCGGCAAGCCGGGTAAGGGGAAGGGAAAAGCTGCGGCGGTTGCGGCGGCGCCTCCGGCACCGGTCATGCAAAAACCGGAACAACCGGCGGCCAAGCCTGGGGTAGCAACCAAACCGGCGGCCCCGGTTCCGGCGAAGGCGGTCACGGCTGGCAAGACGAACAAGCCGGTCAGTGCTGCTGGCAAGAAGCCGAGCAAACCTGCCAAAGCCAAGAAGACGGCTGCTAGAACCAAGCCCAAGGCGAAGGCTACGGCCAAGAAAAGACGCTAGATTTCGTCAGGGTCAGCCGCCGACGCAATAGCTTGAACTGACCTGCGCACAGCCTTGGCAAGGCTCTATCCCTCATAATCAAGGCTCTATCCCTCATAATGTGTGGCCGAACCGTAGCGTAAATGGGACTGGCGTGGTCTTGTAGCCGGAATCGTCGCGGTGTGCTTTGAGGTTTGCTCGATCGAGCCATGCTCAAGAACCAGCGTCAAGCCACTGGACTGCTTTTGGTTCGCCGCCAGCGCCTAACGTTGCAAGAGCGACATATTTATGTTGCAATAGCAACATAGGTATGCTGTAATAGCAACATCGAGGTGGCGAGCCATGAACGAGACTCTGGACGCGATCTTCCAAAGGCGAGCGGTTAAGGTTTTTGAACCCGTAGAAATTTCCGAAGAGCTGCGCGAGCAAATTCTCAATGCAGCCCGCCATGCCCCCTCAAGCTTCAACAGCCAGCCTTACAGGTTTTATTGGGTGCGGTCCGCGGCACAGAAGGTCGCAGTGGCGAAACTGTGCCTCGGACAGAAGCCCGCAGAAACCGCCTCCGCACTGGTCGTGGCCGTTGCCGACCTCGGATCGCTGTCGGCCACGTCGCAAGGCCAACTGGAGTGGATGCGCAGCAGCAACTTCACCGAAGAAAAAATTCGCGACTACGAACGGAAAGCAAAGATCGGCCGGATCCTGTTCATGCCTGGGCCATGCGGAATGTTTGCCGCGATCAAACGGGCCTTGTTCTGGCTGCTAAGTCTGTGGAAGGTGCTCGGGATGCCGCCCCTGTCCCGGCAGGAATTGTTCAAATGGGCGACGAAAAGTACATCGTTGGCATGCCAGAATCTGATGATCGCTGCCGAAGCGCTGGGAATGAACACTTGTCCGATGGAAGGCTTTGATGGCCGCCGGCTCTCTCGATATCTGGGGTTGTCGGGCCGGCGCCACGAGATTGTGATGGTGATAGCGATTGGGAAGAAATCGCGTGCCCACAATGAGCCACCGCAGTGGCGAAGACCTCTCGAGGCAACGGTGACCGTTCTATGAACATCCTTCCTGGGAAAGAGATTCCCGATGACATTCTGAAGGACTCGGTACTCGCCCATATCGCAGCGGCGTATTTCTCGGTAGGAAAGAAGTTGGAGCGAAAAACCCAGTGCTCAGCGACACGCGGCTTTATCCTGTCGACATTGCGTGATGGAACGACGCTGAATCAGAATCAGATCGCCACGCTGCTGGGTTTCGACCGGACCGTCGTGCACCGGGCTATCAAGTTACTGGCCAAGGAAGGACTTGTGTCGGAGCACAGGGCAAAATCGGGCAGAGCAATTCGAGTCCAGCTGACAGCCAAAGGAAAGAAATACCGAGAACGGCTAATCCAAGCTCGGGTGACGGCCGATGAGCGCGTCCGGCGGCAAATGACGTCGGAGGAGCGCGAGACGCTTCTTCGGCTTTTGAAGCTGGTTGCGGAATGTGAGTTCTGAGCACGGTTCGCCTCGGGCTCATATAAACAAGACCGGCAAGGCAAGTGGACGTAGATCGGCGCTTGCGCTCAAAACCCTTTCAAGGATCGATGGGTGCTACGGATACGAAACTCAATGTTTCACAACTTTCTAAAGCCGGCGGGCGTTTTTCTTGGCATCCATCCCGGCTAAACTGGGCTATAATGTCGGTATGCGGCGCTGGTTGTCCAGAGCGGCGTTTGGCCTGGTTTTGCTTGCGCTGCCCCTGTGGGCGCAGCGTGGCGGTCATGGTGGCGGAGGCGGTGGTGCCCACTTCTCTTCGCATGGCACTGCGCATGGCGGATCTGCCATGCACTCCTCGGGCTCAGGTGCATTTCGCGGCGGCAGCGTTGCGCACAGCGGCGGCGTCCGTATTCGGACTGGAAACCGCTACCATACCTATAACTATCGCGGCTACTACGGACGCGGCGGCTACCCCTATTATGCGTGGGGATATTATCCGTTGGGTTGGGACGGCTGGTATGACAGTTCTCTCGGCTACGACTCGGGAGATCAAGATCAGGATTACGCCGGCTTTTATCAGGCTCCGGCTACCACTCCTTACCCTGAGAACGGCGGATTGCAGCGCGATCTGCAGGCGCTGAATGGAAAGATCGACCGGCTGCAGGCCGATGTCGAAGCGCGCAATCATCCTAAGAATGAGGAACCGGCTACGGCGCTGGTGTTCCGCGACCAGCATGTGGAAGAAGTGCATAATTACGCGATTGCCCGCGGAACGCTGTGGGTGCTCAATGACCACCAAGCCGGGAAAAAGATTCCGCTCGCCCAGCTCGATATTCCAGCCACGATCAAGATGAACGACGATCGGGGCGTGGATTTCCAGGTGCCGCAGTAGCTGTCGCAGTTGTTGGTCGTCCGTTTTTGGTCGTTGGCGAGCACTTTCCAACTGCACTACTTTCTGTCATTGCGCGAATTCTTCCAGCCGGTAGAATGAAATCCGAATCGCTAGAACTGGTCTCGTAAATTTCGGGAGGAAGCAGGCTGGCCCGCAGGGGCTATAGCCCGCATTTTTCTTAGCGCTGAACGGCACGGCTGAAGCGGTGCCCTACCCAAGACCATTTATCAGGCCAGTTCCAGAAGCTAAGAGCTAAAAGCAGCCTTCATGAGTCAAAACCAATTCGTCCATCTGCATCTGCATAGCGACTATTCGCTGCTTGACGGCGCTTGCGACGTCGAGAAACTTGTCGAGCGCGTGCATGAGCTCGGCATGCCCGCGGTCGCCATGACCGACCATGGGAACATTTTTGGCGCGGTGCATTTTGTGAATGCCGCGCACAAGGTTGGCATCAAACCGATTGTCGGATGCGAGCTGTATATCTGCAAGAAGGACGATCACGTCATTACGCGCACTCCGCCCGACGGCGACACCTATAACCACCTGCTGGTTCTCGCCGAAAACGAAGAAGGCTACCGCAACCTGGTGAAGATCACTTCCGAGGCGTCGCTGCATGGCTTTTACTACAAGCCTCGAGTCAGCAAGAGATTTCTGGCTGAACATTCCAAGGGTTTAATCGGGCTGTCTGGATGCCTGAAAGGCGAAGTGGCGGAGCGGTTAACGGAAGGGAACTACGATGCCGCGCGGGCGGCGGCCGGTTTCTATCGCGATCTGTTTGGCAAAGAGAACTTTTTTCTAGAGATTCAGGACCAGGGGTTGGAGATGGAACACCGCATCCACTCTGGGTTATTTGAGTTGGAGAAGGATCTCGGGCTGCCGATGGTCGCCACCAACGACAGTCACTATCTTTGCGAAGACGACGCTCATGCCCAGGATGTGATGCTCTGCATTCAGACGGGAAAGTCGATTCAAGACACGAACCGGATGAAGTTCGAGGGCAACCAGTTCTTCGTCAAGAACGCAGAGGAGATGGTGCGCGTGTTTAGGGACGCGCCCCAGGTAGTGGCGCGTACGCTCGATATTGCCGAGCGCTGTAGCCTTCGGCTGGAAAAAGTGCCGAGTCCGTTTCCGCACTTTGATGTGCCGGAGGGATTTACTCTCGACAGCTATTTCGAGCACATTACGCGGCAGGGATTTGCGCGTCGGATGGAGAACCTGCGCGGCGCGGCGGCGAGCGGCCGACTCAAGCATTCGCTCGCGGACTATGAACAGAGATTAACTCGCGAAATCGCCATCATTCAGCAGATGAAGTTCTCGGGTTATTTTTTGATTGTTTGGGATTTCATTCGCTATGCGCGGGAACGCGGCATTCCGGTGGGGCCGGGGCGCGGCTCGGCCGCAGGCGCGGTGGTTGCGTATTCGCTTGGGATTACCAATATCGATCCCCTGCAGCATGAGTTGCTGTTCGAACGCTTTCTAAACCCGGAACGCATTTCCATGCCCGATATCGATATCGACTTCTGCATGAACCGGCGCGGTGAGGTGATTGAATACGTCACCCATAAATATGGTCGGGAAAATGTGGCGCAGATCATCACGTTTGGCACGATGGCGGCTAAGGCTGCGATTAAAGATGTCGGACGCGCCATGGATATGCCTTACAGCGACGTGGACCGCATCGCGAAGATGGTTCCGACTACTCTGAATATCAAGCTCGACGATGCGCTGGCGGAGTCGGCGGCGCTGCAGGAGGCGTATCAGAAGGATCCGCAGGTGCGGCAGTTGCTGGATACGGCCCGGAAGCTGGAAGGGCTGGTGAGGAATTCTGGCGTGCACGCGGCGGGCGTGGTGATTTCGCCGCGTCCGCTGATTGAACTGGTGCCGCTGCATAAAACGAAGAACGACGAAATTGTGACCGCGTTCGACATGGTTGCCATCGAAAAGATGGGTCTGCTGAAAATGGATTTTCTCGGGCTGACCACACTGACGATTCTTGACGATACGCTGAAATTGATCGCGCAGAAGGGGACAAACCTCAAACTGGATGACATTCCGCTGGAAGATCAGGAGACTTACGAAAAAGTCTTTCATCGGGGATTAACGTCTGGCGTATTCCAGTTTGAATCGCACGGCATGCGCGATGTGCTGCGGCGCTATCAGCCGAATTCGATCGAAGATCTTACGGCTTTGAATGCGCTTTACCGGCCGGGGCCGATTCAGGGCGGGATGATTGACGACTTTATCGAGCGTAAACATGGGCGTCGGAAGATCGAATACGATTTGCCGGAACTGAAGGAGATTCTGCACGAGACGCTTGGTGTCTTTGTCTATCAGGAACAGGTGATGCAGACAGCGAACAAGCTGGCGGGCTACTCGCTGGGGCAAGCCGATCTGTTGCGACGAGCGATGGGCAAGAAGAATGCCGAGGAGATGGCGGCGCAGCGCGAGACCTTTGTCCGGGGCGCGACACAGCGCGGGTTTCCGCCGAAGAAGATCGAAAAGATTTTCGATCTGATGGCGCAGTTTGCGGGATACGGATTCAACAAGTCGCACTCGGCGGCATACGCATTGCTGGCTTATCACACCGCTTATTTGAAGACGCATCATCCGGTGGATTTTATGGCGGCGCTGCTGACTTCGATCACGGGCGACACAGATAGTGTGGTGAAGTACATCAACGAATGCCGCGAGATGGGGATTGCGGTCGAGCCTCCGGATATCAACGTGAGCGATGCGAACTTTACTCCGCATGGGCGGGCGATTCGGTTTGGGCTGGCGGCGGTGAAGAACGTGGGCCGCAACGCGATTGAGTCGATCGTTGTCGGGCGGAAGGAGCACGGACCCTATCGCACGATTTACGAGTTCTACGAAAGAGTGGACTTACGCCTGTTGAACAAGCGGGTTCGGGAGTCGCTGATCAAGAGCGGTGCGATGAAATCGCTCGGGCACCCGGCGCAATTGATGTACGTAGATGATAAGGCAGCAGAAAGCGCGGAAAAGGCTCGACGTGATGCCGAATACGGACAAATCGTGATCTTTGCGCAAGCTGACGAGACTGATACCCACAACGACAAACTACCCGACATACCGGAGTGGGATAAATCAACGCATCTGGCCGCCGAGAAAGAGATTCTCGGGTTCTACATTACCGGGCATCCGATGGAAAAGTACAAGGAGAAGCTTGGTGACCTGAATGCGCTCTCTACGCAGGACATTGCGGCGATGAAGAAATCCACCAATAAGGATGAGAACATCACGACGGCGGGTTTGATTTCGGGACTGCGGGTAGCAAAGTCACGTCGCGGCGAGTTATGGGCGCAGGCGGCGCTGGAGGATATGTCGGGGAAGGTTGAGTTGCTCGTATTTCCCGAGGCCTACAGGAAGCTGGCGGAGAAGGTGAAGCTTGAAGTGCCGGTGCTGATTCGCGGCGGCGTGCGCATTGAGGAAGGCGCGAATCCGAAAGTAACGGCCAACGAAATCATTCCTCTTGATGAAGCCCCTGTAACTTTGTGGAAACATCTTCGCATACGCATTCCTCGCGACAGCGCGACCATCGGCACGGTCGATGCGCTGCATGCGCTCTGCAGTGAGCGCCAGGGCGAGGCGAAGGTTCTCTTCGATGTAGACAAGGAAGGCGATTTCATGGTGGTGATGGAAGCCGAAGGCTATAATGTGATGCCGGACCGCAATTTTCTGGGCCGCGTGGAAGAGCTGTGCGGGCGCGGCAGCGTGCGCAAGATCAGTTGATGCTCATGGGTTCGGCCGATGCGACGAGCGAAAATAAAACGGACGACGAAGTCTGAGTTGGTCGGAGAGGATCGTGCGAACAACGGTGCGACAAAGGGCTCGGAGAATTCGGCCCTCGCCGGCACCGACTTCATGCTTTCGATTGTGGAAGCGCATCATACGCGGCAGAATGGGAACGTCATCAAAATGGATTCTGGTTTGAAGGCGCAGCAGGAACTGGAAAAAATCGAGGAGCAGATTACGCGACTGCAGGCGGTGGAGGGGCAAAAAGCGGAAACGCTGCGCCAGATCCAGCAATTGCACGATCGGGTGGATCACCTGCGCCGCGAGATTGCATTGCCCTTGAACGCGTGGGAACGCACGGAACTGGCGCGGCATCCGCAGCGTCCTTACACGCTGGATTATGTCGAGCGCATTTTTACGGACTGGAGCGAGATTCACGGGGATCGCGGGTTTCGCGACGATCCGGCGATTGTTTGCGGGATGGCTCGCTTCCACGGCGAGGAAGTTGTGATTGTTGGGCAGCAGAAGGCGCGGGATGCGAAACAGCGCGTCTATCGAAATTTTGGCATGCCGCATCCGGAAGGATATCGAAAAGCGCTGCGGGTGATGAAGATTGCGGAGAAATTCAAGCGTCCGATTTTTACTTTCGTCGACACCGACGGCGCCTATCCGGGATTGCATGCGGAAGAACGCGGGCAGGGAGAAGCGATTGCGCGCAACCTGCTGGAGATGGCACGTCTGGAAGTGCCGATCGTGGCGACCGTGATTGGAGTCGGAGGGAGCGGCGGGGCGCTGGCGATTGCTGTGGCCGACCGCGTGTTGATGATGGAGAACGCCGTGTACTCGGTGATCTCCCCGGAGGGCTGCGCGTCGATTATGTGGCGCGATGCCAGCAAGAAGGGGCTGGCGGCGGAAGCCATGAAGATTACGGCGCAGGATCTGAACGAATTGGGCTGCATTGATGGAATTATCCCGGAACCTCCTGGAGGCGCGCACACCGATCATGCGCAGGCGGCGGCGTTTCTGGACGCCGCGTTGCTGCAGCATTTGGCCGCGATTCGGCAACTGCCCGTCGGCGAACTGCTGGAGACACGCTATAAGAAATTTCGAAATATGGCGCAGTTCTTTCAGGTGGAAGCGTAAGAGGGCCACATTCCTTTCGATACTTACTCTAAGGATTTGTCATTCTCCCTTGCCGGTGGTGTTTTTGTCGGACGCCTCCGGTTGGTCTTTCATCGCCATTGCTGATTTGAAGCCGCGAATGCCGTCTCCGATTCCTTTGCCGAGTTCCGGAAGTTTCTTGGGTCCGAAGACGAGCAGAGCAATTCCAAAAATAATCAGCAGATGCATGGGTTGAAAAAGTCCTTCGAACATAAGCGCTCCTTGAAAAAAATTTCACGACTGACCATAACGGCTTGGTAGAAAACGGGCGCCGCGCCTTTTTTGCAGAGCGCCCGCTGCCGCGAAGCGCGCGAAGAGGCCCCCGAACACCGCTTCCACGCGACTGCGCCAACCTTTAGACGCTGCGTTGGGCCGCGTCCGCTTGCTTGGCCAAAGTAGTCAGCGTTTTAAAGAATGCCGGGGACTGGCCGATGAAATGCCCGGTCTGCGTCAGGAAATTAACTACTCCCATGGCGATTCCTTTTGGATTCGTTGGGCGAATCACCGCACAAAGGGGCAAGTTCGCGTTGATGAATTCGCAGGATATCGGGAAGATCAGGTTGGTTTGGAGTAATGGGTTCCCAGTGGCATCGAAGTTGGGGAAGGTAAGACCGTTCGTCGGATCGGTGAAAGGAGCGATCGGTGGTTGTACACCATTGCCCGAGAAATCCACCCACTCCAGGAAGTGCGCAACTTCATCGCCGCCGATGCTGACCACAATTCGCAAGACTTCGAGATTACTGGCCTTCTGGACTATCGCCGAGTACAAGGAACTGCCGCCTTGCTCGATCATTCCGAAGTGAAAAGCCGCAGTGCAGGCGATGGCCTGGATGTGATTCGTGGGGCCGAAATCATCGTTGTTTCGAGGAATGCCCGGCAGGTTCACCAGGTTGATGGCTTGCGGGAAAGTAGCGCCAAAATCTGGATTTTGAGCGCTCCGATAGCGCGTATACCAACTGGTATCCACGGTCAAGTTCATAATGTTGGTGAGCCGTCCGATTTGCAGCGCGCCTGTTGCCTGGCTGCTCGGCAAAGTGCGGAAGGCATCGAGGTCGACGGGTTCGGCGCCAATCGATTCCAGATAAGCATTCAGGAATGCCGCATGACTCGCCTCATCGTTGGAGTTGCTTTGAATGTATTGGGAGCCATCGGAATCGAGTTGCTGGAGAGCCAGTTGATACGGGTTTTGAACGCCCTGGCTGAGTCCTCCCAGTTCCGCGTACTGCTGCCACAGGTCGGCTTCGATGAGTTCGGCTGCGGCAAGGAAGCGCAGAATGGCGACATCTCCCGAGGTGATGACGCCACTGCGCGCGGAAGCTTCGGCGGCAGCGGCGAGCAAGGATCCGCCAGTGAGAGCGGCCCCGGCTATACCGATGCCCTTGAGCAGGGTCCGGCGATTGACGCCGTGGTTGGAGAAAGGTCCGGCGGCGTCTCCCGTAGGAATGTTGGTTTCAGACGACGCATTAGGGATGAGTTTTTCTTTTGTCATACTAAACTCCAGTTTTTTCAGAAGTGATTGTCGGTGATCCCACAACCCGCAAATGTATTCACCGCAAGATCACGGTAGGCCGATCTCAACTGCCTTGTGTCATGTCTCCGTCAAGAATGTGTCAATTTGTTTGCAGCAGTCGAACGATTGGACGCGGGTATTGAACAGGCGGGCTACAACCCGATGAATTGAGGACGAATGCCCCTTACAGAATCGGCAAATGCAGGCAGGGCTGCACCAGGAAATCCAACTGGTTGATCTCGTGTAAGGCCTGCTCTACCAGCGACACTTTGCACTCTTCGAGCGTAATCAGAAACGGCAAATGCGATTTTGGGCAGTCCGGTTTCTGCAGGACCGAATCGATGTTGATGCCGCACTGAGAAAGGATTGTCGCGAGGCTGGCGATGATGCCGGGGCGGTCCTTCACCAGAAAACGCAGGTAGTGCTTGGCCGTGAAGTCGGCGGAGACGGCGGGCGATTTTTCGAGGGGCTGTCCCGCGTCGGGCGTGGTGGCGGCTTTTTTGGAGCGCGCGATGGCTAGAATGTCGGAGACGACAGCCACCGCAGTGGGATTTCCGCCTGCGCCGTGGCCTCCAAAAACGGTTTCGCCACCGTAGGTTCCAGTGGCCACTACCAGGTTCTGACTGCCCTCCACGCGCGCCAGCGGAGATGAGAATTCGACCAGCGACGGTTGCACGGCGGCAAATAGGTTCTCGCCTTTTAATTCCGCAGCGGAAATCTGGCGAATGGTGCAGCCTAGCTGCTTTGCGTACTCGAAGTCGACCGCGTCGATTGGCCGAATCGAGCGCGCCACGATGCTTTCCGCTTGGACGTCGCAGTGTAGTCCCACTCGCGCCAGGATGGCTAACTTCGCACGGGCGTCGAAGCCGTCGATGTCTTCGGTGGGATCGGCCTCCGCGAACCCTAGCTTCTGCGCCTCGCGTAGAGCGGTGTCGAAAGGAATGCCGTTGGCCTCGATCTGACTGAGAATGTAGTTGCAGGTGCCGTTGAGAATGCCGCGGATTTTGTAGAGATCGTCGCCGGCCAATCCCTCCTGCAATCCGGAAATTACGGGCACGCCGCCAGCTACCGAGGCGCCGAACTGAATCTGTTGCTTCCTCCGGCACGCGAGGCTGATCAACTCAGGGCCACAGCGTGCGATCAACTGCTTGTTGGCGGTGACCACGGATTTGCCCGACTGGAGCGCGCGGCGGATCCAGTCTTCGGTGGGCTGAAGGCCGCCCATCACTTCGACCACGATATCTGCGTCGGAAGATAGAACGTCGTCGATATTCTCGGTCCACTGGACGGAGGGCGGAAGCCAGTCGACTTTCTTTCGCGCCACGTTGCGGTTGAGGACATGAGTCAGGCGCAGGTGAGTGTTGCGGCCTTCGCAGAGAATCCTTGCCACCGAGCTCCCGACGGTGCCGAAGCCGATCAGGGCCACGTTGCAGGTTGGCGCGCCGCTTGCCTTGCGGTTGCCGGTGACGTCGCGTTTCGTGGTAGTTAACATTTCGTTTCTTGAGCTTTGGATCAGTTTCGACGATCGTTTGTTCGACTCGCTCTATTATGACCGAAAATAGTGTCGTGGCTGTATTTCTTACATTGCTCGCGGGACGGATGTGGCAAGAAGCCCCCGCGAAGCTTGGACGGGGCACGCTTCCGCGCAGTCTGTTGTTGCGCATCCACTGACTGACCGGACGAGAGCCAAGTGCAGAGGTCCTTCGCTTTCCCACCCCAGCAAGCAAAGGCGGCGTGCTGGGGACCCCGGTCGCTCAGGATTGACAAAGGCGATGAGAATATATAGCTGATAGCCTGTTGCTTTTCTGATTACCCCGCCAACTTTCGGACGCGTATAATTACTTAGGCGTTTTCACTTTCACTCCGCAAAACTTCTGGGCGATGGGGTTGGCCCGGTCAATAATTTGTGGGATCAAAACCAGAAAGGTAGAGGGATGGCCACTATCGATGTTGTGCCCCAGGAATTGTCAGGGCAACTGGGGCAACGGCGTGTTGTCAATGACATGAGCATTCAGGTTGCGACCGTGAACGGATCGGGGTCGCAGAGTTCGAACACGGTTCTGTTGCGCAGCATTTTCCAGATGGGCGTGCCGATTTCGGGGAAGAACCTGTTTCCTTCGAATATTGCGGGGCTGCCTACCTGGTTCACGATCCGCGCCAGTAAAGATGGGTACATTGCGCGCAAGAAAGAAATTGACCTGCTCATCGCCATGAATGCGGAGACGGCGCAGGACGACGTGAAGACGCTGACGGCGGGAGCGGCCGTGCTTTACGACGAACCGTTGGCGCTGGATAAGGTGCGTTCCGATTTGATTTATTACGCGGTGCCTTTTGACAAGCTGGCGGCTACGGTGGGCGCGGATGCCAAGCTGCGCAAGCTGATCAAGAACATGATCTACGTTGGCGCGGCGGCGCACTTGCTGGAAATTGATTTTGCCGAGGTGGAGAAGGCGATCCGCAAACAGTTTGCCACCAAGGCTAAGGCGGCGGCTTTGAACCTGGCGGCGGCCAAGGCGGGACACGATTACGCGGTGGCGAATTTGAAGAAGCGCGATCCGTATTACATCGCGCGCATGGATAAGACAGCGGCCAAGATCATCATTGACGGCAATTCCGCGGCGGCTATGGGCTGCATGTTTGCCGGTTGTACGGTGGTCACCTGGTATCCAATTACGCCATCGTCGTCGCTGGTCGAGACGATGATCGACTACATGAAGGAGTACCGCGTGGGGCCGGATGGCAAGGCGACTTTTGCCATTGTGCAGGCCGAGGACGAACTGGCGGCCGTGGGCATGGTGATCGGGGCGGCCTGGGCCGGGGCACGATCGATGACGGCCACGGCGGGTCCGGGAATTTCATTGATGGCGGAGTTCGCGGGGCTGGCTTATTACGTGGAAGTTCCGGCGGTGATCTGGAACATCCAGCGCGTCGGTCCATCAACCGGATTGCCTACTCGTACGGCGCAGGGAGACGTGCTTTCGACGGCGTTCCTTAGCCACGGCGATACCAAGCACATCTTGCTGTTTCCGGATTCGGTCAGCGAATGCTTCACCATGGCGCAGGACGCTTTTGATTTGGCGGAGCGATTCCAGACTCCGGTGTTTGTTATGTCGGATCTTGATTTGGGGATGAATAACTGGATGTCGGATCCGTTTCCGTATCCGGAGAAGCCGATTGATCGCGGGAAAGTTTTGAGTAAGGCGGATCTGGAGAAGGCAGGTAGTTTTGCCCGCTACCTGGATGTAGATGGCGATGGCGTGGGTTATCGCACGTTGCCGGGGACGGATCATCCAGCGGCGGCTTATTTCGCTCGCGGCAGCGGTCACAATGAGAAGGCGCAGTACAGCGAGCGTCCCGACGATTTTGAACGCAACATGGAACGGATCAACAAGAAGTTTGAGACGGCTCGGTCGTTTGTGCCGCGTCCGGAATTAGCGGGCAACGGCAAGGCCAAGGTTGGGATTCTGGCTTATGGCACTTCGCATTGGGCGATTATCGAGGCGCGAGATCAATTGGCGAAAGAGCACAAGGTTGAGACCGATTATCTGCGCGTGCTCGCGTATCCGTTCACGCGCGAAGTGCACGACTTTATTGAGCGGCACGAGCGTACTTATGTCGTGGAGCAGAATCGCGATGGGCAGATGGCTAGCTTGCTGAAGCTGGATGTCAAGCCGGAATTAACTCCGCGGCTGCGGTCGATCTGCCATATTCACGGATTGCCGATTGACGCGCGATCTGTAAGTGATGAATTGATGATGATGGAGGGTAAGTAACATGGGGACTACACCCACGAATACGCCGGCAACACCTGCTCCGAAAATTAATCGCATCGGATTGCAGGTAGTTGACTATCGCGGCGGCAAGACTACGCTTTGCGCGGGTTGCGGGCATAACGCGATCTCCGAACGCATTATTGATGCGATGTATGAGATGGGCGTGCCGCCCGAGCGCGTGGCTAAGTTCAGCGGGATTGGATGCTCGTCGAAGAGTCCAGCTTATTTTATGAACCGGTCGCACAGCTTTAACTCCGTGCATGGACGAATGCCTTCGGTGGCTACGGGAGCAATGCTGGCGAACAAAAACCTGATCGCGCTCGGGGTGACCGGGGATGGCGATACGGTTTCGATTGGCGCGGGACAGTTCGTCCACTTGATGCGGCGCAATCTGCCGATTATTTACATCATCGAGGACAACGGATGCTACGGGCTGACCAAGGGCCAGTTCTCGGCGACCGCGGATATTGGTTCAACGCTGAAAAGCGGTATCGCGAACGATTTGCCTCCGGTAGACACATGCGCGATGGCGATTCAGTTGGGCGCCACGTTTGTGGGGCGATCGTTTTCCGGCGACAAGAAGCAACTGCACACGATGCTTAAGGCGGCTCTTGCTCACAACGGGACGGTGATGCTCGACGTGGTTTCTCCTTGCGTTACTTTCAACGACCACGAGGGCTCGACTAAGTCTTATAAGTACATGCAGGCGCACGAAGACCCGCTGCATGAGGTGAGCTTCGTACCGGCGTTTGAGGAAATCAGCGCGGATTACGATCCGGGGACTACGTTTGAAGTCACCATGCATGATGGGTCGCACCTGCGGCTGCGAAAGCTGGAGCATGATTACGATCCTACGGATAAGATTCAGGCGGTGCGAAGGTTGATGGAATCGCATGCTAAGGGTGATGTGCTGACGGGCGTGTTCTACATCAATGAGAAGGCGCCTAGCTTTATCGACATGCTCAACGTTACGGATCAGCCGCTGGCTACTTTGCCGGAAGCGATGACACGTCCAAGCCGGGAAGCGCTGGCGAAGTGTATGGACGAGCTGCGGTAGGATTTTGCGGCGCATGTTGGAATTGAGCCGGTCCCTTTCGGAACCGGCTTTCATTTTCCCCGCTAATCTGAGGTCTTGGCGACTGTGGAGAACTGCCGAGCTACGCTCGGCTGGGCAGTGAGGGCACCTGCCCCACGCAAACCCGGACGGCCGGGGGCGGCCGTCCCTACGCAACCCTGGACGGGGCTTAGCCCCGTCACCACACGAACATTTCCACACTTGTTACATCGTCAGCACTACTCTAAATCTGGCTCGGCCGCTGATCATCTGGTCGTAGGCTTCGGCGGCTTTTTCCAGGGGGTACTTTTCGATCATCGGACGGACTCCGGTCATCGCGCTGAACTGCATCGTGTCTTCGGAATCCTTGCCCGTTCCGGAAGCCCATCCCTGGAGCGCCTTGCGGCCCCTGATGAGTTGAATGGGCGTGACGTTGATGGCATCCATGCTCGCGCCTACCACGACGAATTAGCCGTTGCTGGAGAGGCCGTCGAACAGCGCGGACATGGATTTCGCATCGGGAGCGGTCGCTAGAATCATGCGTGCGCCCCCAAATTTCTGCAGCTCCGTAACGGGATCGCCCGCAGCGGTATCGACATAGTGCCACGCGCCAAGTTTGCGCGCGAGAGCTTCTTTGTCTTTGCCGCGACCGATGGCGAACGTGCGGAAGCCCATCTGGCAGGCGTACTGTATTCCTAAATGGCCGAGGCCGCCGATGCCTTGAATCGCGACCAGATCGCCGGCGCGCGCTCCCGAATTGCGCAGCGCGTTGAAGACCGTAATGCCGGCGCAGAGCAAGGGTGCGGCTTCGGCGGCGGGAAGATCGTCTGGAATTGCGGCGATGGCTTCGGCGGGTGAGACCATGTACTCCTGATATCCGCCGTCGTGAGTGATAGCGGTGATCTTTTCGTTCTGGCAGTTGATGAAGTCACCGCGGCGGCAGGGCTCGCAAACGAAGCAATGGCCACCGTGCCATCCTACCCCGACGCGCTGGCCGGGCTTCCAGTTAGTCACGTCGGCGCCGATGGCATCGATGCGGCCGGCGATTTCGTGTCCGGGGACGCGTGGATACTGGATGCCGGGCCAATGGCCTTCTTTTACGAGAGCGTCGCTGTGGCAGATGCCGCAGGCTTCGACTTTGATAAGGACTTGGGCGCGGGCGGGTTCGGGAATGTTTCTTTCGACGAGTTCGAAATTGCCGCCGGGCTTGCTGACTTGGACAGCTTTCATCTTATTAGGCATGATTCTTTCCTCATGAATTCAGATTGATGGGGATGTATGGCGCATAGAACTAGATGAGCGACGGGATGACAAGGACTCAGACCTCGGCTGAGAACTTGGCGGTCGGGAAACTGCCGAGCTTTGCTCGGCTGGGCAGGTGAGGGCACCTGCCCCTACGCGAGCGGGCGCTCCACTAGGCTTTTTTCTTTTTCTTGAATTCTCCTTCGAAGGAGTGCTCGGGACTGTGGCCGGGCTCGGGGAAATCGCTGTCGGCGCCGTCTTGCATGGGGTCGGGGTTGCGATGCCCGAGCTGGCCCTGCATGGAGTTGTTACCTTTTTGTCCGCGTTCGTCGGGTTCTTGAGAACCTTTTCCGCGGTCGGCATCATTGACGAGATGATCGCTCTTGCTTTGCATGGCAGGCCTTTCGAGGTGGCTAAGAAATTATGACTCCACGAAAAGCGTACGCTGAAAGCTCGCCGTGAGCAACGCCAAGTCTGAGGCTACTGTTTTGCAGTTGCAAGTTATTGTGATGGTTACGATGAGTAAATTTAATAGTCAATTAACCTGATCTTGAATCTAATATAGGATATGGTTAGCAATTTTAGGAAACATTATCTGTTTGCCAGCGATTTCGATCAGACGTTGACCTTCAATGATACAGGCTACGTGCTGAGCGAATTGCTTGGCATTTCTGTCAAGGAGTTCGAGCGCAAGGCTAAGGGCATGGCGCAACTGAACCTGGTGCAGCAGGGTGCCGAACTTTCTTATTTGCTCTTGCATGATCCCGAGTTCCATTCGCGCGTCCGGCGCGACGACCTGGTCGAGGTGGGGAAGCGCATCCGCCTCAAGGAAAATATCAAACAGGTTTACGACATACTCGACAAGCGGATCGACGGATACCACTTTGATTTTTACGTGCTTTCGGCAGCGCCTGTGGAGGTGATTCAGTCGGCGCTCGAAGGGATCGTGCCTCCGGATCACATCTTTGGCACCGAGTTCAAATACAATGACTCGGGCGAAATCGAAAGCCTGGTGCGGGCTACGGCCGGTTATGGAAAGGTAACTCGGCTGGAGCAACTCGAAAAGCAGCTTGATCTGCCGGCGGATCATGTGGTGTACGTCGGCGACGGGAGTTCCGACATTCACGTGATGCTGCACGTGAACCGGCGCGACGGCTTTACCATTGCCGTCTCGGAATCGAAACTGGTCGCGCAGATCGCTAAACGAACTGTGCTCAGCGAAAATGCTCTGGCCACACTGGTGCCGATTCTGGAAGAGATTGCCGGTTGGCAACGGCCGCGAATCCGTCAGTTGTTTGAGTCTTACGGCTTCCTGATTCAGGGCTGGGATCGGGTGCAGACCGACTGGGTCACGTTGCGGCCGAGTGGCTTGGCAGAGAAGGCGACGGCGGCGACGGACGTGGTCTGAGAGCGTAATCGCTGGTTCTGTACAACTTATTCTCATGCGCCGGGTTCTTATCTGCCTAGGGCGCTCGCTCACGGTTTCGGGCAGAATCCCGTCTAACCGTATTGAGGTACTCGGATGAAGATTGTGGGCAGTGTTTTTTGGGTTTTGATCGCTATATCAGCGGCCAATCTTTGTGAGGCGCAGCAGTCGCAGAAGCAGGACCCCGCACAAACATCGCCGCAGACATCGGCACCGCAGAGCTCGTGGACTCCTCGGGGTATTGAGGCCTTGCGCTCACAAGCGTCTTCCAAGACGGAGTTTACGCTTGACCACTCGATGTTGGTGTTCGCGTCCAAGCTGGATTCTGGCGATGAAGACCTGCGGCGCGTGATCGCGGGCGTGAATGGAGTCTCGGTGCGCAGCTACAGGTTCTCTGGACCTGGGATGTACGATCTGGTGGCGCTGGGGTCGGTGAAGGATGAGTACCGCGCGGCGGGCTGGACACAGGTGATGAACAAGGACAAGGACGGCGGCCACGAAGTGACTGATGTCTGGTTGCGGCTGGAGAATAACGCGATCAGTAATGTTGCCGTGCTCCAGACCAGGGCTACGGAGGTCGATTTTGTTGTGGTTTCCGGGTCGATCAGTCCGGTGGATCTATCGCATCTGAGCGGGCACTTCGGCATTCCGAAGATTGAAGGCGGCGTGATGGTGCCGAATACCCGGCAACGCCCATAATTCACACCTGCCGGGCGAGGACGCCCGGCGCTCCATCAGCACACGGCTAGCGGTTTCTCTGCGTCGTTGGAGTTAACTTTCTTAACCTCTCTCTCGCCTGCGTGGCTTCGGTGGTGCGGGGATAGCGCTGGATTACGTGCTTCAATTCTTGTGCGCCCTCGTCTTCTTTCCCCAGCTCCAGGAGCGCGAATCCTTTTTTGAGCTGCGCGGAGGCAGCTTTGTTTCCGCTGGGAAAATTCTGCAGAACCTGATCGTAGCTCGCGACTGCTTTCTGATAATCGCCGGCCTTGTACTGAATTTCGGCTAGATAGAAATAGGAATTTCCGGCGAGATCGGTATTGGGGTAGAACTTGATGTAATCGCCGAATTCCTGCACCGCCAAGTCGTTCTTTCCGCCGTTATAGTCGCGCAGGGCGTTGTTGTAGAGCACGTCGGGCGGAGGCGCCTGTGCGATGGCTTGCGCTTGCTGCTGCGCTTGCGCCTGCTGCGCGGCCATGGACTGTTGCTGCGCCTGCATATCTTCGAACTGCTTGCTCAGCTTGCCCAGGCGAACTTTGAGTTCGTCCATGGTGTCGTTGAGCGCCTGAATCTGGCCGGAGATCTGGTCGACCTGGGTGGAGCGATCCTGCTGCTGCTTGTTGACGGACGCTTGCAGCTCGCCGATCGCGGCGCTCACTTTGTTGGCGGCATCGGTGTTTTTCTCGAGCAGATTTCTCATGACACCCATGCGCTCGTCAAACGAGCGCGTCATGGCGGTCATCTGCTGCTGCAGTTGCTGGACCTGGGTTTGCAATTCGATGAGGTCCTTGTTGGCGGCTTGGGCGGGACCGATCGAGATCGTGACCAGCAAGACTAGAACCAGCGCTATGCGAATAGATTTCATGTTTCACCTATTGGATGTCAAAAGGGCGCTGAGTGTCCAGCGGCTCGAACCTGAAAGAGAAGGACGGGCGAGATGCCCGTCCCTCCACTCCCTCTTATTGTTGTCCGTAGACGAAGTGGCCGCGACGGTTTTGCTGCCAGCAACTTTCGTTCGACTCGGTGCAGAACGGTTTTTCTTTGCCGTAGCTGAAGGTCTTGATACGGTCGCCGCTTACTCCCGCCTGGACGAGCGCATTCTTGACAGAGTCGGCGCGATTGGTGCCGAGGGCCAGGTTGTATTCGGTTGAGCCGCGCTCGTCGCAGTGTCCCTCGATGGTGAACCGGATGTTGGGATGCTGCTGCAGGAACTGCGCGTCGCCCTGCACCGTGGCCTGGTCGGCTGGGCGTATATCGGATTGGTCGTATTCGAAGTAGATATCTTTGACGTTGTGTGCGAAGAGTTCCTGCTCCGTCAGGTTCGGGGCCGTTTCCGGCGGCGGCGCGGGAGCGGGGTTGACGGTCACGCGAGCGGTCGCGTCCTGGGTTCCACCGGCACCTTTGGCGATGAGATGGTAGGTGGTGGAGTCGGCGGGAGTCACTCGACGCGACCCGCTTGGGTCGACGGGGCCAATGCCGTCAATACTGACGTCGGTCGCGTTCGTGGTCTGCCAGCTTAACGTGGTGGCTTGGCCCTGATCGAGGGTATTCGGGTTGGCGGACAGCGAGGCTGTGGGAGCGCTCATTGACGGTGGCGGCGGTGGTGGCGGCGGGGCGGCTTTCTTAGCGCACGCGCCCAGGAACAGGATGGTGCCGAGTGCGAATGCGAACGTGCAGCATCTCGCCATTGTTGTCTTAGCCGTTCTCATTTTAATTGCGCGCATCACTGATTCCTCTTTTCTGTGCGCCCGCATTGTGGCTGCAATCTAATCTTCACGGCAGGGCGCACTCTGGGCCAGCCGTAAAAGCTTGCTTCTTTCTTAGAAACACACCACGAACAAACTCTTTCCAAATCCATTTACTTCCAACTCCAATTGGGCTGCGTGTTCGCGCCATCAAAGGTTAGTTGCTTCACATTGCTGCCGTCGGCCAGCATCGACCATATCTCGTCGCGGCCGGAGCGATGGGACTGAAACACAATGTGCCGGCCATCGGGAGACCAGCAAGGGAAATCATTGCGTCCCGCATCGTGCGTGAGTTGCACCCATTGCTTGCTGGCTACATCCATCAAATATATGTCGTTGGAGCCGGGCTCTCCGGGGCCGTACTTGCGCGTCCAGGAGAAAGTTAGAAACTGTCCGTTGGGCGACCAGTTGGGAGAGACGGCATAGCCTTGGTCGGTGACGCGCTGCAGGTTGGTGCCGTCGGATTCCATGGTGTAGATCTGCGGCAGGCCGGTGCGTCCGCTGACGAAGGCGATCTGGCTTCCGGTTTTGCGATTCCAAGTCGGAGAAACGTCGGGCCCCTTGTCGTTGGTTAACCGCTTCGAGTTTCCTCCCGAGCCATCGACTACGAAAATGTTGGGGTAGCCGTTGCGCGAGGAGGAGAATGCCAGCTTGCCATCGGGCGACCACGAGGGTGAAAGATTCATGCCTCCGAAACGAGGGAAGGCCACCATGCGGTTGAGATCGAAAGAGTACATCAGGATTTCCCAACCACCTTTGCTGATGGAACTGAAGGCTAGGCGCGAACCATCGGGCGAGATGCGTGGCGAGAGCGAAATGCTCCCCAGATGCGTGAGTTGCTGCTGGTTGGCGCCATCGTAGTCCATCGTCCAGACTTCTTTGTGGCCGCTACGCTCGCTGACGAAATAGATTTTGGATTCGGCGATGCCTTGTACGCCCCCGCCCAGGCGGAAGATGATCTCGTCGGCGAACCGATGCGCGATTACGCGGACGGCTTCGGGCGTTGCGTTGTCGTTGTACTGCTTGCCTAGCACCTGCGGCGATTTTTCGTTTTTAACATCGTAGAGCCATCCCTGCACCGTGACTTTGCCGGAAGCTACGCCCAGGTTGCCGAAGGCCAGCATCGAAGTGTTTGGCGGTGGGGAATTCCAGGCTGAGAAATTAACGTCAGAGGGCTGGCCCGGCTCCTGCAGCGGATAGAAACTCTTCGAGACTAGATCGAAGATTCCAGCGTTGTCGAGGTCGTTCCAGAGAACTTGATTGAAAGTTTTCAGCAGGTCGGCGTTCTTGGGGTCCCCGGTCGAAGATTTGAAGTCGGTAGCGGCCAGGCGCACGCGCTCAACGCCGAGGCCGGTGCCGGTGCGAATCCAGTCCTGGGCGGAGGCTGCGCCTGCCAACAGAAGTAGCAACGCAACAGCGATCAAGGCGTGATGACGAATGGGGCGGGCCGAGTTGCTCAAATTTGCACTCCCTGGCAGTCGTTTGTCGCTGGTCGTTAGTGTTAGTCGTTAGCAAAAGCTTCCGAACGACTATCGACCAACGACCGCCGACTGACTTACCTCTTGTAATCGAACCAAAACTCTACCGACACTTTGCTTCCTGAATAATCCGACGGCAACGGGCCGAAGGTATCAATGCGCTGGAGCGCCCGGATCGCCGACTGGTCGAGCGACGGCACGCCACTCGATTGCTCGATTTGAATATTCGACGGGTGACCGTCGCGCACGATGTCGAATATCAGATAAACCCTTCTTGCCTCCGCAATGCGCGGGTCGACCTCGTACTTCAGCCAGTTTTCCGTGACCTTTCGCTGGACAGCTTGCACGTACCACGCATATTGGCTGCCGAAATCTCCACCACTTCCGGTAAAGCCAAATCCACCCTTGGCGCCACCCGCGTTCATGGTATAGGGGCCGCTGACCGGACCACCCTCGCCATAAGGAATCTGATTCGACTCGGGCTGTTCCGGTTCCGGCTTGCGCTGGGTTGCGGTTTTGGCGGGCGCGGGTTTTATTTTCGTTTTCGCGTTCTTGTCCGGGATCGGAATTGCTTCCGGTTCCTTCTCCTCCACCGTGGGCTGCGATTTGGCCAGACCTTTGGATTCGGTTGCGAGCACATTTGTTGTCTCGGTTGGATTGGCGGGCAAGGGAACCGCGCTCACTAGCGTTGCTCCCATGGCATCTCCACCCCCTCCGCTCCCCCAGCCTGCGCCGCGGATGCCATGAATGAACATGGTGTAAAGCACAACGAATGCCGCGAACGCGAGATGCAAGCCGAACGACCAGGCCAGGGGGCGGCGAAGTTGGCTGTGTTCGGAATAGATGTCGCCTGCGTACATATCCGTCTCACGATCAGTGATGCGCGTGGCTATCGATCGGCTGCGTAACAATGCTCACGTTGCTGATGCCTGCTTGTTTGATGGCGTCCATCACGGTGGCGAAGGCGCCAAAAGGAACATCTTCATCGGAGCGCAAGAAGATCGACTGGTGCTGCGGATCGCGAATCCGCTTCTTCAGCGTCGCTCCGATCTGATTGATGTTGATCGGATCGTTGCCGAGAAAAACATTCTGCGATTTGTCGATGCTGATTACCAGGCGCTCTTCGGTGATTTCTTTAACGGTGCGGGTGTGGGGCACGTTGACTTCGATGCCGGACTGCAACACGGGCGCGGTCACCATGAAAATGATGAGCAGCACGAGCACGACGTCGACGAGCGGCGTGATGTTAATGTCGGCGAGCGCAGTCTGAGTGCGTCCGTTGGCGGAGGTGAAAGCCATTAGCGCCGGACCTCGGTGAGTGGCGGCGTCGGCGGCCGCAATTCGAAGGCCTGGCGCTCGACCATGCTGAGCATCTCGAGCGTGAAGTCGTCATTGCGCGCGGCCATTTCACGAATCGAGCCGACGATGAGGTTATAGGCGATCACGGCCGGGATGGCGGCGGCGAGACCGGCAGCGGTGGTGATGAGAGCTTCGGAGATTCCGGGAGCGACGGCGCGCAAAGTTGCAGCTCCGGCAGTGCCCAAGCCGTGGAAAGCGTCGATGATTCCCCAGACGGTTCCAAAGAGTCCGATGAACGGAGTGACCGCGCCGGTGATGGCCAGCCAGGTCACATTGCGTTCGAGGCGCGTGATCTCTTCAGACGACGCGACCTGCATGGCGCGCTGAATGGCCGTCAGGTTGTGGATGCCCCCGGTTGTGCCCATCTGGCGTTTGAATTCTGTGACGGCGCCTGCAAAGATTCCTATCAGCGGGCTGGGACGAAACTGATCGGCGACGGGAGCGATGTCCTGCAAGCGCTGGGCCTTGCGGAAGGCGCGTGCGAATCGTTCGCTTTGCGCGCGGGCCCGTTTAATCAGTCTCCACTTCGAGAGAATCACCGCCCAGGAAAGGATGCTGAAGGCGAGGAGCAGAAGAAGCGCGGTTTTGGCGACCGCACCGGTCTGAAGGACGAGATCAACGATTTCGCCGCCGACAAACAACAGCAAAACGGAAGAAAGTTGCATCGGTTTCGGGTGATCCCCACTAAGAATTATAGACCAGTGAGACGGCGTGCTTGCGGCGGGTACCGCATCGGTCAATGAGCGAATCGGGTCATCGGGCGATCGGGTCATCCGGTCGCTTAAGGTCAGAAGCCTTTGACCTTCGATTGCACGATGACCTGACGGTTCGATGACCGGATCAATTCGTGCTATGCTGCGCGTAAATTGCGTTTGTTTGGAAAAAAGTCAAAGGCCGCGGGCGAGGCGCCCGCGCCACACGAACAGGACCTTGTGCTGGCTGAGCTTCGATTGGAAAATTACGCCGTCATCGACAATGTCGTGATTGAGTTCGCGGCTGGTCTGAATCTTCTTACCGGCGAGACCGGAGCGGGAAAATCGATTCTGATTGACGCGCTGGGATTGCTGCTGGGCGACAAAGCGTCTTCCAATGTGATCCGGACGGGCGCGGAGCGGGCGGTGGTGGCGGCGGTGTTTGAAAGCGAAGGTGCGGCGGCGCGCTCGATTGCGGAGATTCTTGAGACGAACGGCCTGGACGCGGAGGATGGCTCTCTGATTTTGCGCCGTGAGATTGCTTCCGGCGGCAAGGGGCGCGTCTTCATCAATAATCAGCCGGCGACGGTCGCGGTGCTGAAACAGATTGCGCCTCACCTGGCGGTGATTCATGCGCAGAATGAATCGATCGTAAACTTCGATGCGGCGGCGCGGCAGGAGTTACTGGACGCCTATTCCGGAGTTGAGTTGAAGGATGTTTCCACGGCGTTTGCACGCTGGCAGCAGATTCGCGGACGCATCGCTGAACTCGAACAGGACGAGCAGGATCGCATGCGCCTGCTCGATTTGTGGAATTTTCAGTGCCGCGAAATCGAAGAAGCGCGGCTGCGGACAGGCAAGAACGAAGACGAACAGCTCGAGGCCGAGAAGCGCGTCCTGGCCAATGCCGAAAAAATCTACGGCGCCGCCATCAATGCATTTGACTTGTTATACGAGGGTAATGCCTCCACTTCATCGAGCTTGCGTGCGGCGCAGAAGCACCTGGAGGAACTAGCGCGCTATGAGCCGAAGTTTCAGGAAGCGCTGGCCGCGCTGGAGACGGCGCGCATCAGTGTTGAGGATGTAGGAGCGACGCTGCGCGATTACGCGGGAGGAATACAAGCTTCTCCCGAGCGGCTGGCGGAGATTGAAGAACGGCTGGTTCTGCTGGATCGTCTGAAACGCAAGTATGGACCTACGCTGGAGCAAGCGATTGCTTTTGGCGAGGACGTGCGGCGCAAGCTTTCGGAGATGGAGAATAAGGATCAAGTGCTGCTTGAACTTCGGGCTCAGCTGGCTGTGGCGGCTGAGGAATATCGAAAAGCTGCCCGGGGAGTGTCGCGCAAACGGCTCGACGCAGGACGGAAGTTAGAAAAACTGGTCGAGGCGGAGATTAACGACCTCGCCATGCGCGCCAGTTTTCGCATTGCGGTTGAAGAGAATGAGGACGAAGCGCATTGGACGTCTTCGGGCATCAACCAGGTCGTCTATCGAATTTCGACGAATGCGGGTGAGGGCCTGCGGCCACTCGAGCAGATTGCTTCGGGTGGAGAGCTTTCGCGCGTCATGCTGGCGTTGAAGGCGAGCGTTGAAGCGGGGACGAATGCGGCGGGTGTTCCGAAGAAGAAGTCGGCCGCCGCCCAGCGGACTCTGGTTTTTGACGAGATCGATACCGGCATCGGCGGACGCGCCGCCGAGGCTGTGGGGAAGAAATTGAAGGCGCTCTCCAAGGGCAATCAGGTGCTCTGTGTTACCCACCTGCCGCAGATCGCAACCTTTGCCGATCACCACTATCTGATCGAGAAGCGCGAAAGCGGCGGCCGCGCCAAGACCACCGTTCGGCAGATTAGCGGCGAAGAGCGTACCGAGGAAGTGGCTCGCATGTTGTCGGGGGCGAAACTCACCGAGACTTCTCGGAAGCATGCGGAGCAGATGATTCGGGCGAATGGGTAGACACAATTCCTTGAGGATTAAGAGATGGCAGAAACTCTGAGCGAGTACCTTGCAGAAGTGCAACGGGTTCGGAGTCAATGGAAAGTACCTGACCACCGAGAATTGTGGTTTCGAGCTGAGGACCAAAAGCACGAAGAAACCCGCCTTCAGCCGAGTTTGTACCGACCTCGTACTGGCAAGAAGAGAAAACGGATCGGCGAACTGCTTAAGTTAGAGAACGACCTATACAAAGAATTCGGCCGCTGCGGAACGCAACTGAGCAACGAGAGTTTCGCCGATGATGAGGACTGGGAGCCCTACTTTATGATGCAACACCACGGCGTCCCAACTCGTTTGCTCGACTGGTCCGACGGAGCTTTGATTGCACTCCATTTCGCCGCTGGACGCAAGACAGCCACTTCCGAGAGTGGGTCAGTGGTTCATGTGCTCGACGCTTGGTGGCTTGTGGATCTGCTGGAGGCGCACGACGATCAAAAGAAGGCCATAGCGCGGTGGAGGAAGTACAACAAACGGCACCCCCACGATACCTACGAAGACGATTGGGAGAGGCTGTACCTTCCTATGGATATTGGCGAGGAGGAGGAGCCGTTGTTGGCCACACCAAGGATACCTTTGCTGTGGGATTCGCCTCATGTCTCCCGTCGAGTCGCGGCCCAACGGAGTCGGTTCATGATTTTCGGCACGGACCCGCTGTGGCTGTCTAAGCTAGCGCGGCAGAAGCGCTCCAGAATAGTTCCGATTGAAATACCTGCATCGTCGATTGCTGAAATCAAACGGGAACTCAGAGACGCTGGCATCACTGAGTCCGTTGTGTATCCAGACTTGGACGGTCTGGGACGGGAACTAAAACAAGTATGGGAAGCCAGACGATGAAAAACCTGTATCGGCGGGCCGCCTGGCGCTGCTAGACTGGCCGATAAGCATGGCAACAGTCACCATTCGCAAAGCCAAATCCGACCTCTCTCGCTTAATTGCGAGGGCCTGCCATGGCGAGGAGATTGTCATCGCTCGCGGTAAGAAGCCGGTCGTGCGGCTGGTTGCGATTGAGGACAAACAGGGTGAGCGGAAGCCTGGCACCTTACGCGGGAAACTGAAGATTGGGCCAGAGTTCTTTGAGCCGCTGCCTGCGGAGGAGCTTGACGCATGGGGGCAATAGCGTGTTCCCAGTGTGACACACCTCAGGCCTGCTGAAACAAGGCCCATGGGCGTCTGACCCATTCACTCGCCCGTTTTCGCCGCCTGCTGCTAATCCGAACAGCCTCAAAGGCTTACATTGACCTTGGGGTGCATCTTTCGATACCCTTGCGGCATCTCTAACTGCATCAAAAAGTGTATCCTAGAAGGAAGGGTATCCTAGTGGGGCCGGGGGTTGAACTTGTCTGAGACCAGCAGCTTACGTACGAAGAGCTTGCACAGGAAGAGCTTACTGCTGTTGAAACCGCGGGGATTTTGCGCCGGGGTGGTGCGGGCGATCGATATTGTCCGGATTGCCCTGGAAGCATTTGGGCGGCCGATTTATGTGCGCAAAGAGATCGTCCACAACCGCTTCGTGGTGGAGGAACTGCAGCAGAAGGGCGCAATTTTTGTCGATAGCGTCGATGAAGTGCCTGAGGGCGAACGCGTCATCTATAGCGCACACGGGGTTTCGCCGGAGGTGCGTGAAGCCAGCAAGTTCCGCAAGCTGCGGGTGATCGATGCTACGTGTCCTCTGGTCACCAAGGTACATGTGGAGGCGGTGAAGTTCGCGAAGGAAGGCTATTCGCTGATTCTGATTGGGCATCGCGATCATGACGAAGTGATTGGGACGCTGGGCGAGGCGCCCATGGTGACTCAGGTTGTCGGATCGCCGACTGAAGTGGCTTCTTTGACCTTGCCCGATCCCAGCCGCGTGGCCTATTTGACGCAGACTACGCTTAGCTTGGATGAGACGCGAGATATTATTGCGGCACTTAAGAAGCGGTTTCCGAACATTAAGGGTCCGGCGGCGCAGGATATTTGCTATGCCACGGAAAACCGGCAAGTTGCCGTGAAGCACGTGGCCTCTGACGCCGATTTGCTGCTGGTAGTTGGCTCCGATAACAGCTCCAATTCCAAGCGCTTGGTGGAAGTGGCCCGCAGTTTGGGCACTCCGGCGCATCTAATCGATGATTGCAACAATATTCAGTCGCGGTGGTTGCAGGATGTGAAAACTGTGGCCCTGACTGCGGGAGCGTCGGCTCCTGAACATCTGGTGCAGGAAGTGGTCGAGTACCTGGCCGGACAGGGCTTTGGCGATGTGCAGGAGTTGGAAATCATGCCGGAAAATGTTCGCTTTGGATTGCCGCCGGAGATCGTGGAAACGATTGCCGCGGCTCCGGCGGTTGCGGTGGAGTCACAGAGCGGAGTTATATAGATGGAAGAATCCTCCCCTTTTAGTCCGGCCAGTGCGCCGCAGATGCGATTTGGAAAGATTGATGACCTGGGAAGCCGGGTCGCAGTCGCGGTCGATGCCGCGCGCAACTATCTTTTCTCCCAGCAATACGAAGAGGGTTACTGGTGCGGAGAACTCGAGGCCGATACTACCCTCGAATCCGACTACATCCTGCTTCATATGCTTCTCGGCACGGGCAGCCAGGAGCGCTTCGAGAAGGCGGCTCGCCACATTCTGAACCACCAGAATCATGACGGTGGTTGGAGCACGTATGCGGCCGGCCCGTCGAACATCAGCGCTTCCGTGAAGGCATATTTCGGACTGAAGCTGGCTGGATTTACAGCCGACCATCCCGCGCTCGAACGCGCCCGCAAGAAAATTCTTGCCATGGGCGGCGTGACGGAAGTCAATACATTCACCAAGATCTATCTGTGTTTCTTTGGGCAGTATGATTACGATGCGGTGCCCGCGATTCCGCCCGAGATCGTGCTGTTTCCCAACTGGTTCTGGTTCAATATCTACGAAATTTCTTCGTGGTCGCGCGCCATCCTGGTGCCGCTTTCGATCTGCTATGCCAAGAAGCCGTTCAAGAAGATTCCTGACGAAATGGGAGTGGAAGAGCTTTTTGTCGGGGGGCGCGACAAGTCGCGCATGCATCTGCACTGGGCCAAGGAGTTGATTTCGTGGCGGAATTTCTTCCTGGTGCTGGATCGGATGATCCACTGGTTTGAGCGGGTGCACATACGTCCGCTGCGTTCGCTGGCTCTCCGGCAGGCCGAGAAGTGGATGCTGGCGCGCTTCGAGATGAGTGATGGATTGGGAGCGATCTACCCTTCGATGATGAACGCCATCATTGCTCTGCGCTGCCTGGGGTATTCGGTGGACGATCCGCAGTTCATCCGTGCGCTCGACGAATTCGAAAAGCTGGGGATCGAAGAGAAAGACACTTTCCGGATGCAACCTTGCAAGTCTCCCGTGTGGGATACGGCCTACGCGCTGTTTGCGCTGGGCGAGGCGGGGGTTCCGGCGAGCGATTCGAGGCTGGTGCGATGTGCCGACTGGGTTCTGCAAAAGCAGGTACGTAAGCCCGGAGACTGGAAAATCAAGAATCCGAAAGGCGAGCCGGGCGGCTGGTATTTCGAGTTTAACAATGAGTTCTATCCCGACGTGGATGACACGGCTATGGTTTGCCTGGGGCTGAGCCGGGTTGAACATCCGAACGGGCGTTATCAGCGCGAGTCGGTGCAGCGGGCGATTGATTGGATTCTGTCGATGCAGTGCAAGAACGGGGGCTGGGCTTCATTCGATAAAGACAACGACCGCATGGTGTTCCAGTACGTGCCCTTCGCCGATCACAACGCCATGCTTGATCCTGCGACTGTCGACATCACGGGTCGGATTCTCGAGTGCCTCGCGACCTATGGATACGACCAGAGCCATCCGGCGGTGAAGCGCGCGCTCAAATTCATTCGCAAAGAGCAGGAGCCGGACGGAAGCTGGTTCGGGCGCTGGGGCGTGAATTACATCTACGGCACGATGCAGGTGTTGCGCGGACTGGAAGCGATGAACGTCGACCGCAACGATCCGATGATTCAGCAGGCGGCGGAATGGCTGCGCTCGGTGCAGAATGCCGACGGCGGCTGGGGAGAAACCGTGGGATCGTACGACGATCCGAATCTTCGCGGGCAAGGCGAGAGCACAGCTTCGCAGACGGCTTGGGCAATCATGGGATTGCTCGCAGTCGGCGATACCCGCAGCGAATGCGTAACCCGGGGCATGGCTTATCTACTGCGCACACAGAAGAAAGATGGTTCGTGGGACGAGCCGTTTTTCACCGGAACGGGGTTTCCGCGCGTCTTCTATCTGAAATATCACCTGTACCGCGAGTATTTCCCGCTGCTCGCGCTCACGACCTATTCGAAGGTGATGGCGGAGAAGAGTGCAACCTAGTTCTCAGTTCCCAGTTCTCAGTTCTCAGTTCTCAGAAAAGTCTTCGCGATTTTGGTTTTTCCGGGTTGTTACTGAGAACCGGGAACTGAGAACCGAGAACTGGTTTTGAGAGCTTTCGTCACCGGCGCTACCGGATTTCTGGGCAGTCATGTTGCGCGCGTTTTGGCGGAACAGGGAGCCGAGTTGCGGCTGCTGGTGCGGCCTACGAGCGCTCTGCGCAACCTTGAGGGCTTGCATGCGGATCGCGTCGTCGGCGATTTGCGCGACTCTGCCCCTCTGGAGAAGGCGCTGGCGGGCTGTGACGTCGTTTTTCATGTTGCCGCTGACTACCGGCTGTGGGTGCGCGATCCCGACGCGATGTATCGCTCGAATGTCGAGGGCACGCGCTCCGTGCTCGAGGCGGCTCGGAAACAGGGTGTTCGGCGCGTCGTGTACACGTCGAGCGTGGCGACCATGGGGTTCACCTCGAACCACGCTGCTGTCGAGATGTGCTCTGCGGACGAACAGAGTCCGGTGTCGCTTACAGACATGATCGGGCCTTACAAGCGGTCGAAGTTCATGGCGGAACAGGTGGCCGTCGCGGCTGCGAAATCCGGAGTTGATGTGGTGATTGTGAATCCCTCAACGCCGATCGGGGAGCGCGATATCAAACCGACTCCTACGGGCCGAATCGTCGTCGATTTCCTCAAACGGAAATTTCCGGCTTACATGGAAACTGGTTTGAACCTGGTGGATGCAACCGAGTGCGCGCGTGGCCACGTGCAGGCGCTGGAAAAAGGAAGATCGGGCGAGCGCTACATTTTGGGCGGAGAGAATCTTACGCTGAAAGAGATTCTGGACCGGCTGGCCGCCATCACGGGCTTGCCATCCCCAACGGTGAAGGTGCCGTACGCGGTTGCGCTGGCGGGCGGGATTTTTTATGAGATGGTATCGGGCCGGCTTCTAGGCCGCGAGCCGCGCGCTACCATTGACGAAGTGCGCATGGCGCGCAAGATGATGTTTGTCAGTTCGGCGAAAGCGGAACGGGAACTGGGCTGGCGGCCGGTTCCGGTAGACGACGCGTTGCGGCGGTCGGTCGAGTGGTTCCGGGCGAACGGCTATGTGTAGAAAAAAGATTGCGATTATTGCGGCCATGGAACGAGAGGTACGGCCGCTGATCCGAAACTGGAAGGTGCGGATGATCGAGCACGACGGGCGGCGCTATCGCCTTTTTGAAAATGGCGAGGCTGCCGTGGTTTGCGGGGGAATCGGAGCCGAAGCTGCGCGGCGCGCTACCGAAGCGGCGATTCGAGAGGTAAAGCCCTTGCGCGTGCTCTCCGTTGGCTTCGCCGGAGCGGTGGATGGCTTGCTTCTCGGGCAGGTGATCGAGCCGCGAATCGTGATCAATGCAGCCGATGGGGTCCGTACCGACGTTGGTTCAGGTGAGGGAATCCTCGTGACTTCGGCGACGGTGGCTGGCAAGGAGCAGAAAGCGCGTCTCGGCAAAGCCTATGGCGCGAGCGCTGTGGATATGGAAGCCGCAGCGGTGGCACAGGGAGCGCACGCGCGCGGAGTCGAATTTGCAGCTTTGAAAGCTATCTCCGACGATGCCGATTTCGAGATGCCCGCGCTCGATCGCTTTGTGGCGCAGGATGGGAGCTTTCGCTCCGCCCGGTTTGCGGGACATGTGGCGCTGCGCCCTTGGCTGTGGGGGACTACCATTACACTGGCGCGGAATAGCTCCAAGGCGAGTAAGGCTCTTTGCGGCGCGATCGTTAGTTACCTCGGCCGTGAGAAACTCAGTCGAGGGACGGGCGTATCGCCGGTCCAGCCGGGCGAAGACGCCCCGCGCTCCACTAGTAAGCTTGAGTCGACGGCAGTCACGATCGCGCAGTCGGGGCAATAGACTAAGAGAAATACGATCTGCTATGGCATTTGCTCGGACATCATCATTAGTCGTTGAAAACGAAAGGCTCCAGATTCCTTCCGCGCTTCCGTCGAAGATGTGGGCGGTGGTGTATCACGGCGTCAACGATGTGCGGATGGAAGAAGTGCCGGTGCCCGAAATCGGACCCGGAGAAATTCTGGTTCGCGTGCACACTTGCGGAATTTGCGGGACCGATCTCAAGAAAATCGCTACGGGGTCCCATTCGGCACCGCGCATTTTCGGCCACGAAACCGCCGGCGTGGTCGCGAAAGTGGGCGAAGGCGTTCGCAAGTTTGATGTCGGCGAGCGCGTGGTGGTGTTTCACCACATCCCGTGCGGAGACTGTTATTACTGCCACCACAAGACCTTTGCCCAGTGTGACGCCTACAAGAAAGTTGGGTGCACGGCTGGGTTTGAGCCCTCGGGCGGGGGATTTGCGGAATACGTCCGGGTCATGGACTGGATTGTCGAGAAGGGAACTGTGCGCATTCCAGACGGCACCAGTTTTGAGCAGGCTAGCTTTGCCGAGCCGGTGAACACCTGCATCAAAGGTATTGAGACCCTTCGTCTGGAAGCCGGGGAGACGGTGCTGGTAATGGGGCAGGGTCCGATTGGGTTGATCCTGGCGACCTTGGCCAAGCGGGCGGGCGCTCATGTGATTACTTCCGATTTGTATCCGGAGAGGCTTACAATGGCTCATAGCCTCGGCCTCAACCTGACCATTGACGCTTCCAAGTCTGACGCGGTCCAAGCGGTGCGTGGAATGACTGAGGGGCGCGGGGCGGATGCCGTGATTTTGGCCGTCGGCGGGACCGGCTTGATTCGTCCCGCTATGGATGCGGCACGTCCAGGAGGCCGGGTGTTGCTGTTTGCCCAGACGATGCGGGACCAAGTCACGATTGATCCGGCAGCCGTATGCGTGGACGAAAAGGCTTTGCTGGGCTCTTACAGTGCATCGGTGGAATTGCAGGAGGAGTCAGTGCGGTTCGTCATGAACCGCGAAATGGATCTGGAACGGCTTGTCAGTCACCGTTTCCCGCTGGCAAGCGGTGTGGAAGCGCTGCAACTGGCTGCTCATCCTCGGCCCGATTCGATGAAGATCGTCATCCAGCCGGGCGGAAGGTTTAGCTAGTTAGGGGCCGGGCGGGGACGCCCGGCGCTCCACCGGGAATGACTTGGATGTGGAGGGCGTGGGAAGGACATCGACTGTGAATGTGAATGGCAAAATGACGGCTGCGGTCCTGTACGGCAAAGAAGACGTCAAGATTGAAAAAGTGCCGATTCCGCGCTTGGGCGAGGGCGAAGTTCTGGTCAAGGTTAATGTGGCGCTCACCTGCGGCACCGATCTGAAGGTATATCAGCGGGGCTACCACGCCCGCATGATTGTGCCTCCGGCTTTGTTTGGGCACGAACTGGCCGGAACGATCGAGGAAGTCGGTGATGGAGTCCGAGGCTTCAAGCGGGGCATGCGCGTGGTGGCGCTCAACTCGGCCCCCTGCGGTATGTGCTTCTATTGCTCCAAGCACCAGCTGAACCTTTGCGAGGATTTGCTGTTTAACAATGGCGCGTATGCGGAGTACATCCGGATACCGCGGCGCATTGTGGAAACGAATATGCTCGTCGTGCCTTCGAATGTGACCTTCGAAGATGCGGCGATGACAGAGCCGCTGGCCTGCGTGCTCCGCGGTCTGCATGAAACAGGAGTTGAGATCGGCGACACCGTGGCGATCATCGGCGGCGGCCCCATCGGCCTGATGTTTGTTCAGGTGGCCAAGGCCATCGGATGCAATGTAATTGCCGTCGTCAAGCGCGACTCGCAGGTTTTATTGGCGCGCAAAAAAGGGGCGCACGAGGTGGTGCAGATCTCCAGGGTCAAAGATCCGGTGGAGGCGGTGCGCGAACTGAGTCCAGAGAGGCGCGGCGCCGACGTGGCCATTGAAGCGGTGGGACGTCCCGAGGCCTGGGAGTGGGCCGTGCAGATGGTGCGCAAAGGCGGCACGGTGAATTTCTTTGGCGGATGCGCGGCGGGAACTAAAGTCCAGCTGGACACAAACCGCTTGCATTACTCGGAAATTACCCTGAAGGCGACTTTTCATCACACTCCCGAAACGGTGCGCCGGGCCTTTAATTTAATTGCCGAAAAGAAAGTTTGCGGCAACGACTACATTACCGGCGAAGCGCCGCTTTCGCGTTTGCAGGAAGTGCTGCGCCACATGCTGAACCGCAACGGGGATATCAAGACTGCGATTATCCCGGGTCACTAGCGTCGCGCCAGATGAGTTATCTAAATTAGAGTTGTCATCCTGAGCGAAGCGAAGGACCTGCTTTTTGCGGCGGACAGCAAGTCCTTCCCCCTCGGCTGCGCTCAGGGTTAGGATGACAAATATTCTTAACGAATAATGACTGCTGCCAGCCATCCCCCGACTGCGCCGCTCTCCTCTGCGTGGAGTGCGCTGCCGCCGGAGTACGCCATCCCCGACCGCGCGCCTTCGGAGGTGGAAGCGCGGGAATATTGCCGCCGCCTGGCGCGCTCCCATTACGAGAATTTTTCAGTGGCGTCGTGGTTTCTTCCGGAGCGCCTGCGGCAGCATTTTTTTAACGTATACGCGTATTGCCGCATCTCGGACGATCTGGGCGACGAGGTCGGCGACACCGCCGCATCTCTGCAGTTGCTCGATCAGTGGGAGACGGAGCTGAACGCTTGCTACGACGGTGCTTCTGGACAAGCACGGCATCCTGTGTTCGTTGCGCTGGCCGAGACCGTTCGCAAGTTTGAGATTCCAAAACATGAGTTCGCCGATCTGCTGACGGCGTTTCGGCAGGACCAGAGCATTAGCCGCTACCCAACCTTCAATAATCTGCTGGGCTATTGCCGGTATTCGGCGAACCCGGTCGGGCACCTGGTGCTTTATCTCTGCGGATACCGCGATGCTGAGCGCCAGTTGCTTTCCGACTACACCTGCACCGCGCTGCAACTTGCCAACTTCTGGCAGGACGTGAGCGCCGATTTTTCCCGGGGGCGGATCTATCTTCCGCTCGAAGACTTGCGGCGCTTCGGCGTGACGGAAGACGTAATCCGCGGCGGGGAGAACACTGCCGAGTTTCGCGCGATGATGCAGTTTGAGGTCGAACGCGCGCGCGAATGGTTCGCGCAGGGCCTGCCGCTGGCCGCGAAGGTCGAGAGTGCGCTGGCGCTCGACATCGAACTCTTCAGCCGGGGCGGGCACGAAATTCTGAACGCCATCGAGCGCCAAAATTACGCGGTGCTGGGCAGACGTCCCGCAATTTCCAAAACTCGGAAGCTGGCTCTGGTGGCTCGGGCGGCGCTGGGGAAGCTGCGAGGCAATCCGCTGCAGAAGGCGCTGGAGAAAGAAAGATGAGCACTGCCGTGGGGAATCCGCCCGTACAATTTGCGCCTACGGCTTCGCAACTTGACATGGCGTATTCCGTCTGCCGGCATATCGCACGCTCGGCGGCGAAGAATTTCTACTACGGGTTCGTGGTGCTGCCACGGCGAAAACGCAATGCCATAAGCGCGGTATATGCGTTTATGCGGCGCTGCGACGACATCGTCGATGACAACACTCTGAGCCCTGACGATCGGCAGAACAAGCTGGCGGAATGGCTGGACAAAGTGCACCGCGCTCTGGCGGCGCAGCCGACAGACGATCCGGTGCTGCTGGCGCTGACCGATGCGCAGCGCGCTTACCAGATTCCGATTGGACTTCTCGACCAGCTTGCCTTCGGTACCGCCGCGGATCTTGATTTTCGCCAGGCAGAGTCCTCTGCCAATGCGCCGCTGGCCACCCGTTACCAGACCTTTGAAGAGTTGCGCCAGTATTGTTACGGCGTGGCCTCGGTGGTGGGTCTTGTCTGCATCAGGATTTTTGGCTATCGCGATCCTGCGGCGGAGTCGCTTGCCGAACGTTGCGGTCTGGCATTTCAGCTTACGAACATTATTCGCGATGTTAAGGAAGACGTTGCCATGGGCCGCGTTTATTTTCCGCAGGAGGACCTGGCGCAGTGCGGTCTCTCGGTGGACGATCTGGCCGCTCCGAAGGTTGACACTGCCCGCCTGCGTCCGCTGCTGGCGATGGAAGCCGACCGCGCTCGGGAGTGTTACCTCGCCGGAGAAGAACTCATCCCGCTGGTGCATGAAGACAGTCAGCCCGCTCTGTGGGTGCTGATTACCATCTATCGCCGCCTGCTCGAAAAAATTGCTTTGAAACAGTACGACGTTTTCAGCGAGCGCGTCCGATTAACGGTTCGCGAGAAGGCTACTGTTCTTGGAAAGGGAATCGTGAAGCGTCTGGTGTGATACCGCCATCGATCCTGATACGCGTCATCCTGATACGATTCATCTGATTTGACACACCCTTCCACAGTCGCGATCGCCGGCGGTGGGCTGGCCGGCCTCGCTGCCGGATGCGCTCTCGCCGAAGCCGGCTTTCGCGTTTCGCTCTTTGAGCGGCGTCCTTATCTTGGCGGCCGCGCTTCTTCTTATCAGCATCCCGGCACGGGCGAAATTGTCGACAATTGCCAGCATGTATTGCTCGGCTGCTGCACCAACTTGCTCGATTTTTATCGGCGCACCGGCGTCGACGACAAGATTCGCTGGTATGAGCAGTTGACTTTTCTCGAGCCCGGCGGCCGCGCATCGGCGATCGGCCCCTCGACGCTTCCGGCTCCGCTGCACACCACATTGGCATTTCTCCAGGCTGACTGTTTAAATTTTCGCGACAAGCTGGCCATCAGCCGCGCCATGGCCGTCCTCGCTCCTGCCGCTCCCGCCGATCGTGGCGAGTCATTCCTCGACTGGCTGCAACGCCACGGACAGACTTCGCAAGCCATCGAGCGCTTCTGGAAGACAATTCTGGTCAGCGCTCTAAACGAGGATCTTGATCAGGTTGCTGTCCCTTATGCGGCGCAGGTGGTGCGCGAGTCTTTTCTTAAATCAGCGGCGGCTGGGCGCATGGGAATTCCAACCGTGCCCCTTACCGACCTGTACAGTACCGCCGGAGATTACATGCGCGCCCGTGGCGGAGACGTCCAGTTTCGCGCCGGTGTGGATTCGTTTCGAGCGGAACCCTCCGACGCGGAACCTTCCAAGGTAGGTGTGACCATCAACGGACGGGAACAGAAATTCGACTATCTGATTCTCGCCGTTCCTTTTGATGTGCTGGGGCGCATGCTGCCCGACAGTCCATCCTCCGCGCCTCTGGCCGCCGCGCTCGGACAGTTTTCGACGTCGCCAATCACCGGGATTCATCTGTGGTTCGATCGCGCCATCAGCGATCTCGATCACGCAGTGCTGCTCGACCGCACCATCCAGTGGATGTTTCACAAATCGCGGATTATTGCCGGCCGTGGCAATGGCGGCAGCTACATTGAGCTGGTCGTAAGCTGCTCGCGGAGCCTGGTGGAAAAATCGAAGATGGAGATCGTCGACATGGCGGTGAAAGAGGCGCGGGAGTTTTTTCCTGGCGCCCGCGACGCGCAACTATTGAAATCGACGGTGATCAAGGAAGTGCATGCGACCTATTCGCCGCGCCCGGGAATCGACCGCTACCGGCCCCAGCCGGAGACCGCATGGGCGCGCGTTTTTCTCGCCGGTGATTTTACCGCGACCGGTTGGCCCGCTACGATGGAAGGCGCCGTTCGCAGTGGCTATCTGGCAGCAGAAGCGCTGACCCGGTTTGCCGGCGGCAAGACGGCCAGCTTTCTCGTCCCCGATCTGGCCCCAAACGGCTTCATGCGGCTGTTTGGATGAGATTTACTTCGACGACTTCAATTACTTCCGTTTCCAATCCTGTGTTACCTGGATGTCGCGCTAAAGAAAACTGGGCCAGTACTCGATCTTATCAACATGCCCGAGAGTCCGGCCGATCGTAAGCGTTTAGATTACGATCGCTTAGAGAATGATCGTGTCGACAACGATCGCCGCCGCAGTGCTCGCTTCGTCTGCGGCGGTTTTGCGAAGATCAGCCGGCTGCCCTCCGATGGCATTTTTGTTCCGGCAAGAATTCGCGACCTGAGCCTTCACGGATGCTGCGTGGACACCACGGTGCCCATTGATTCCGGCATGAAGGCTGAAATTGTGGTGCGCGTGAATGCCGCTTCGTTCCGGGCCGTGGGTGAGGTGAAGGCGATTCGGGGCCGCTCCGTTGCCGGCATGGAGTTTATTCACCTGACCGCGGGTGGCAAGGACTTGCTCGCCGACATGGTCACGGATCTAGCCAGGTTGCAGGCGATTACGAATAAGCTCAGAGATGTCCGCCGCGAGATCGATGCGCAGTCCTTCAGAAAAGAATTGGAAGCCGGCAAACGTCAGGCAGCGAGGTTAAGCGAGCGCTTTCCTTTGTTCAGCACCATTTTGCAGGCAGAGATTTCGGGCGAAGCATTAATGGAAAGTGGAGAACTGGAACGACCTCGATCCGGTCAGAATCGGATTGTGGGCGGAGATCCGCTTGTGATCACCGTCGATTTGTTCGGCTAACGTGATTCAGATTGCCATCAGCGCCACGCCCGCCGCTACCAGCAACGCCGCCAGCCAACGCCTGCGCCCCACACGTTCATGCAGGAAGATGCGCGCGGCGACCGCGTTGAACACAAAGGTGAGCGAGGCGGACGCAGGCGCGACCAAACTAAGGTTGCCCCATGAAAGGCCGAACAGCAGGCTGTAAAACGCTACTGCCATCGCCAGCAGTCCGAGAGCAAACGTGGGCGTCGTAAGCACGCGGCCGGCCACCGCCGGAGCGCCGCCGCGCTTCCAGAGTTCGCCAACGTCCCCGACTCGTTTCATGGAGTAGGAAAGCAGCACGTCTCCGGCGGTCGATGCCAGGCTGATGACCCCAATTGCGGCCCAGGCGTAAAGGTCGCTCATGACTTCGCCTCGGGAAAGACGGTGCCGCTTGGAATGTCCGGAATCTCGCCATGGTGACTGGGCGTAATCGAGGGGCCGGCAGCTACGAAGCCCACGCCCGTGGCAATCAGGCCGATTCCAAGCCAGCGCGTCCACGAGATGACTTCATGAAAACCGAAATGAGCAACCAATGCGACCAGCACATATCCCAGCGACGTGGCAGGCAGCACATAGGTAAGGTCGGCCCACGAAAGCGCCGCTATGTAACACGAAAAAAATGCCAGTAATAAGAGGATTCCAAAAGCCACCCAGGGATTGAGGATGGCCAGCAGCAGGCCGGAAAGATTGGGCAGCGAGATCTCTACGTTCCCGAGACCTTTCATGCCGCGAGCCAGCAGGGAATCACCCACGGTGGCGAAGACGGCGACTCCCGCCAGAACGAGGTATTTGCGAACGGTCACTTACCGATCCAATTCGGAATCATCGAGACATTGAATCATCGATTCATTGAGATATTTTGAAAACCAAAAGCTCTGGTTTTTTAATGACTCAATGACTCAATGATTCAATGTCTCAATGTTGTCTAGGCTTTGGCCGGTGCCGGCGCAGCGGCTTCTTCCTTGCGGTGTTCCTTGACCCACTTGTGGCGCTGGGCACGGAGTTTCAGGAAGGTGCGCGCCTCTTTGTACAAGCGCTTGCGTTCGGAGTTGTCGAACATCGCTTTCCTCAGAATCCGGTACGCAGCCTTGGGACGGAAATAATATTCATCGTAAAAATGGTGGACCGCTTCCATAAGCTCGGAGGCGGGCAGGCCGGGATATTCGATCTGCACCATCTGGTGGCCGCCGTCGTCCACCATTTTCGACTCGCTGGTGATGAAACCGTTTTTCATGGCGAATTCGTGCATCTCGGTGCCGGGGTAAGCGTGCGCTACCGAAACCTGAATCGTTTCCACGTCGAGTTCCTTGGCGAAGGCGATCGTGCTCTTGATGGTCTCGCGGGTTTCTCCGGGCAGACCGAGGATGAAATCCCCGTGGACGATAAGTCCGAGCTTGTGGCAGTCCTTGGTGAACTGGCGGGCACGCTCGACGGTCGCGCCTTTTTTGATGTTCTTCAGAATCTGCGGATCGCCGGATTCGTAGCCCACGATCAGGAGGCGGCATCCGGCTTCTTTCATGGCCTTGAGCGTTTCGAAGTCGGTGGTGACGCGCGAGGTGCACGACCAGGTCAGCCCCAGCGGCTTCAGCTTGGCGCACAATTCCACGGTGCGGGCCTTTTGCAGATTGAAAGTGTCGTCGTCGAAGAAGAATTCCTTTACATACGGCCAATATTCCTTGGCCTTGGCCATTTCACGGGCCACGTCGTCGCTGGAGCGTTTGCGCCACGGGTGTCCGCTGAGGGTCTGCGGCCAGAGGCAGAAGGTGCACTGCGCGGGGCATCCGCGGCTGGTGTATAGCGCCACATAGGGCTGCAGCAGGAAGGGCACGTTATAGCGCCGCACATCGAGATCTCGGCGGTAAACGTCGGTGACATGCGGCAGAGCATCCAGATCCTGAATGGTCGGACGGTCGGGATTGTGCACCACTCCGCCATTCTTGCGATACGAGATGCCCAGAATGTCTTCGATGGGCTTGCCCTGCGCGTATTCGACGATGGAATAGTCGAATTCCTTGCGGCAGATTACGTCAATTACCTTGGAATCCATCAAAGACTTTTCGGGTTGCACGCTGACGTGAGGTCCGACGAACGCGATTTTGATGTGCGGGTTGCTGTCTTTAATGGCTTCGGCGATGCGGACGTCGCCGGCGTATCCGGGAGTGCTGGTGAAAAGCACGAGTAATTCGTAGTCCTTGCAGGTGCGGATTGTCTCCTCCGCCGTGATGTGGTGCGGCGGGGCGTCGAGAAGGCGCGCGCCTTCGAGCATTCCGGTCGGATACGCGAGCCAGACTGGATACCAGTACGATTCGATTTCGCGCGTTGCGGGCCAGCGCGAACTTGCGCCTCCATCGAAATTCTCAAACGAAGGCGGATTCAGAAACAATGTTTTCAAGGGCATAGTGTGAGCTTCTATTTTACCATTGTTAGATGCGCGACGACCCGGGGCGACGCTACCATTCAGGTACATCGCTGACGACGGCGGAAGCGTGGAAATAGCTGTCTAAGTGTGCCTTAGCCGGCGCTGAAGAATGCATAAAGAGTTCCGCGTGAGTGACAGGACGGCAGGAAGACTCCCGACAACGACCCTACTTCAGCCCCTTAACGACGTAAGCCTCCGACAATATCCTGGTATAGACGTAGGCGTAGGCCGTCCCATCGTTCGACAGGCGCGGCAGTCCCACCGACGAAACTCCTGCGCCGGTTTCTTCGCCAAACGTCTTCCACGGATCCTTTTTGCCGGTCTTGATATTTACGCGAAAGACTTTCACCGATCTGAGGGCAACCGCGCCCCGCCGGCTGGGAGCTACATAGACTGTCTCCCCATCCGGCGCCCAGGCAAGGGCCGAGTCGGTCGCGTCGACGCCCTGGATCGGCTGCAGATCGCCTCCATCCAGCGACTGGATTCCGCGCTTGCCATCCGCGGAACGCACCAGGAGGTTCTTCCCATCCGGCGAGATCAATCCGCTGCTCACACCCTCCGGCGTGATCCCCTTGGAATCTCCACTGGCGACATCAATCATGTAACTACGTCCGGCATGTCCGGCTTCAATGCCAAAGGCCAACAGGTGCTTGCCATCTGGAAAGAAGCGCACTGCGCCATAACTCACCGCATCGTGCGTCAGCACCTTGGGTTCTCCCGCGCCTGTCGGCACCAGGCTGAGCTGTCCACCTTTCGCCGGTTTGGTGATCACCCATTTCCCGTCGGGTGAGATCGCGCCCGCGACGCCTTCGCCAATGCGCGCGGGAGGTGAGCCATCCGTGTCGCGCAAAAACACGGTGTAATTCGGACCGCCGCCATCGCCCTCTTCTTCAAACAAAATCTTCTTGCCGTCGCGGCTGATGTCACGGAGTTCCGACCACCCAAACCATCCCAGTTCGCGCTCTTCTTTTCCGCCCGGCTCCATGCCTCGGATTCCCAGCCGCTCGTGATTGGTCACGGTCAGCACCATCCCGTTGCGCGCATCTTCGAGCCACATGCCGCCGGGTACGTTGGTGATGCTCCGCTCTCTTCCCGAAAGGGTGACCGCGCGCGGGTTCGCGCCAATCCCGCTTTTTGTGCAGGTAAACCAGATTTCCTCTCCGTCCGGCGACCACAGGATTCCCTGAAGCGACGTCCAACCCGAAGACAATTTTCTTTCTTTGCCGTTGCCGTCCGAGGCAATCACGGCCAGCGATCCTTCATCGTCGCCGGATATATTCTCGTGATCGGCAAAGGCGATCCACTTGCCGTCAGGAGAAATTTTCGGATGGCTGATCCAGTTGATGCCCTCGAGCAGAACCTTGCCCGCCGGATATTCCAGCCGCCAATGCCCATTCTCGGGAACATAACGCACCACGGCCATGCGCTCGCCATCCGCCGCCCAGTCGGCGTCCTGCACGTTCTCCAGCACCTCCCGCGGCGTTCCGCCACTCAACGGAACCCGCGCCAGCGTGCCGCTGCGAGCGTATCCGCCCTGATTGCGGGTATTGATACGGATGGCCATCTCGCCGCCCTTCGAAATCGAAAGCAGTTCGGCATCCTTGATTCCCAATTCCCGCGATCCGGGATCATCCAGCCGCGACATGTAAAGCTGTTCTTCGCCGCCTTCCCAGGAAGCGCTGTAAACCATGCTCCCGTCAGGCGTGAACCGGGCATTGCCAATGCGCCCGGTGCGAAAGGTAATCTGCTGATACTCCGCTTCCGTCGCATGCGCGCCAGCCTTGCCCATCCACCAGCCGAGCGCGAGTATCAAACCAGCGGCAACCAGCCCGCCCGCCAGGGCCAGCAGAAGCTGATTCCGTGGTTCTGCTTTTCGAATGGCGCCACTAATCCCGCTCCCACTAACCGCTGCGCGAGCGCCGCTACCGGACAGCCCCGACAGGTGCTCGAGATCAAACGCAATGTCGCTCGCAGAGTGGAAGCGTCCCTCGGGATTCTTCTCCAGGCAATGCTGCACGATGCGCTCGAGTGCCGGAGACACATTGCGATTCGTCTCACTCAGCTCGGGAGGCTCTTCGCGAAGAATGGCGCTCATCGTGTCTGCTGCCGTGTCACCGTGGAACGCGCGCTTGCCCGAAAGCATCTCGTAGAGGATCGCTCCAAAGCTGAAAATGTCAGAGCGCGGATCAAGGCCGAGCCCGCGCACCTGCTCCGGCGACATGTATCCCGCCGTTCCCATCACCAACCCAGCCTCTGTGCCATGATGAGTTGCGGTCGGCATCGCCGCATCCGATCCCGAGCCCGAGGCCGACCCCAAATCCGGCTGCGTAAGCTTAGCCAATCCGAAGTCGAGAATCTTGATCCGTCCGTCTTTCGTGATAAACAAATTTTCCGGCTTGAGGTCGCGATGGATGATCCCCTTCTCATGCGCCGCCGCCAGGCCATGCGCGACCTGCATGGCGTAGTCCAATGCCTTGCGCGCAGGAATCGGCCCGCTGCGCAGCCGTTCGCGCAACGTCTCGCCCTCCAGCAACTCCGAGACAACATAAGGCGAGCCCTCGCTGGTGCCGATGTCAAACACCGCCAGAATGTTGGGATGATTGAGGGCGGCGGTAGCCAAAGCCTCCTGCTCAAACCGGCGCATGCGGTCGGCATCGAGAGAAAGCGCTGCCGGCAGAACTTTGATGGCTACGTCGCGGCGAAGACGGGAATCGCGGGCGCGATAAACCTCGCCCATTCCGCCCGCGCCTAGAAGGGAAACAATTTCGTACGGCCCAAGTTTAGTGCCAGAGGTCAGGTTCATCAGTGGGCGGAATTATAACCCAGGAAAGACGGTTCTCAGTTGTCAGTTGTAGCTGTCAGTCCTGCCTGGCAGAGCCCTGTCTTCGCAATTACTTCGGGCTAGCCGAATCAGTGCCCGGCAGAGCCCATTTCTCCAGGTCTCCGGTGGCGCGCAGCAGGTTCACGCGAGCCCGCTGGTATTCAAAATCGGCATCCTGAAAGAGCAGATAGCGTTCGGCGGCTTGCACTCGGGCATCGGCCAGTTCATGCAGAGTGCCAGTCTTGGCGTCGATCCGGGTTTGCGCCGCTTCCAGCGCCGATTGGGCCAATTGATATTCCAACTGCGCCACGTCGCGCGCGGCTTCGAGTTGCTCGGCGGTGCGCTGCAGTTTCAAGGTTTCCTCGGACACCCGATCGCGCGCCGCCTCCACTTGTTTTCTTGCCTTGAGCGCTTCGGCGTCGGCCGCTTCGGCTCGTGCTCGCTGGCTGGCGTGGAAGATCGGAATGCGCAGGGCAAAGCCGATCGTAGCGTTGTCGGGACGAAAGTGAGTGTAGTACTCGTTATAGTTATTAATGGTGGAGAGTCGCGCATACTGGGCCGAAAAATCGATGGTCGGGTAGATAGCGCGGTGCTCGCCCACAGCGCGCATCGATTGCGCGAGAGAGTGCTGCTCGGCAATCTTGATCGCGGGGCTCGAAGCTACGGCTTTCTCCGAGAGATCTTCTTCCGCGGCAACCGGCGGCAGAGAGGGAATTGTCTCCGGTGCAATTTCGATCGTCGAAACCGGCAAGCCGGTCAGGGTTGCGAGGTGATGCCTCAGGACGTCGGCCGAGCCGCGTGCTTCGGCCCGGTGCAGACGCACACGCGCCGCAGTCAGCTTCGCTTTGTTTAAGTCCATGGCGCTATCCACGCCGGCCTGCACGCGCTCGGCCACTGCCTGTCGGATCTGCTCGGCCTGGTTCTCGTCCTGCTGCAAATGCGCGAGTCGCGCTTCCCACTTGCCCAGTTCCGCATAGGTCAAGGTGACGTCCTGAATCACCGCGTTGCGCTCATCTTTGTCTTGAACCTCGGAAGCCTGCCATTCGGTTTTCGCCGCATTCACGAACTGGCGTTGCGAAGCGTTGAAGACTGTGCTCTGGGCGGTGGCATTCGCCAAAGCGGGCGCGGCTCCTTCGATGCTCAGCGGGAAGCCGTAGGAATAGCCGAGCCCGGAACCGAGGAAGAGCTGCGGCACGTAGTTGTCGTGGATTTCCCGGTAGGAGGCTAAGGCGCGCTGCACGTCGGCGCCGGCAATCGCTGAACTCGTGCTGTGAGCGATCGCGAGACGAATGGCGCGATCGAGCGGCAGGGGCTCGGCTTGACTGCGCGGTCCAGTCGTGAGTACGAATACCGCCGAAAGTAAGGCAAGCAGACTTATGGAGCGCAACCACTGCAGTAATCGGAGGTTCATTTCGTCACCTTACCACTGATGAAGTGCCATCTGAATTGTCAGGATGACAATACATGAAAGGTGTGGCTCGTGGGCCGCTCCCCGGCTTTCGCCACGCGTGCTCAGTGGGCAACGCGGTCGAGGGCTTGCTGAGCCGTGCCGAAGTTCCGCACCAAAGCCAGGGAGGCGCGGTACTCTTGTGCTGCGCCCGCTTTGTCCCCTTGTTTTTCCAGCAGCAGGCCGCGCAGATAGCGGGCTTTGAAAGCGGGCGCGGCTTCCACTGGACCGGAGGCGAGATAGCGCTGCAGCAGTTCGGCGGCAAGAGGATAACTGCGTCCCGCGCGATAGAGCATTTCGGCGGCATCCACCAGAACATCAGGTTTGGGCAGGGGCGACTGGCTGAGCTTGACGATAGCTTGTTCCATTTCATCAAGGCGGTTCTGGCGCCGGAGGAACTCGGAAAGGTTCAGCCATGCTTCCGCATCTCCATGGCTGAGGTCGATGGATTGGTGATATTCCCGCTCGGCGGTGGCGTAGTCTTTTTTCTGTTCCGCGATGCGGGCGTAAATCCAATGCTCGCGTCCGGGGTTCGCCGCGGCAACCGCCTGCGCTTGCTCGCGGGCCTTGTCTTCGCCGCCGCCCAACAGGATGGGCGCTTCAATATAGAACTGGGCCAGATCGAGGCGGGCATCGACGTCTTGTGCATTGAGTTGTACGGCGCGCTCGAATTCTCCGCGGACCTTTGTGGCCAGAGCCGCCGCGCCCACCAGATTTGTACGCTCTGCCTTTTCTCCGTACACCCGGCCCAGCCACAAATGAAAACGGCTGTTGTTGGGATCGAGCGCGGCCGCCTTCTTGCACGAGGTTTCCGCGCGGTTCCAGTCTTCGAGCGCGAAATAAGCGCGGCAGAGCAGGTTGGCGGATTCCGCGTCGGCCGGAGCGGAATTGAGACGGCCATTCAATTCGGCGATGGCTTCATCGATGCGGCCGGCCGAAAGCATTTCCCGGGCGGAATCAGCTACGCTGGCGCTGGTCGCCGCCAGCAGCGCGAGGAAAACAAACAGCTGTCTGGATGTATGCGAAACCATTAAAACTAAGCCCTTGAATTTTGACCTTTGTAATCTGACTTCCGAAATTGGACGTCTAAAAAATCTCGCTCTTAGAATTTAACCTGGGTTCCGTCGCCAATCGGCTTGCCATTCGACGAATTAATTGCAACCACATCTTTGGCCACGAGGCCGTGAGTGATTTCCACCTGCGTAAGGTTCGAAAGGGAAGGTTCGACCTCGCGGTGCTTGAGCTCGTGGCCGGAGACCAGCAAAACATAAGGTTTGGAGTCGTCCATGCGCACCGCCTCGCGTGGCACGACCAGCACGTTATCGTGTTGACCGGCGACGATGGTCACACCCACGTTAATGTTGGGCAACAGTTTCAAATCCTTGTTCTCTACGATGCTGGTGGTCTCGCCGACGTTGCGTGAACCGTGCAACTTTACGGTGGATGGCACGGCAGTCACGCTGGTCCGCCAGACACGTCCGGGAACCGCGTCCCAGGTAATCTCCATCGGATTGCCAGCAGCCAGTCTGGCCACGTCTGGCTCGTCAACAAAAGCGCGGACTACCACTTCGCGCAAGTCCGCCAGTTGCAGCAGCAGTTCTCCGGCCGCGACGAAACCGCCTTGCTTCACCGGCAGCGAGTACACGATGCCCGCAAAAGGCGCGCGGACGTTGGATTTCGCGAGAACGTCTTCGGCGGCATCATAGGCGGCTTGCGCTTCAGCCTGTTGCGCCTTGACGCGCGCCAACTCGGCATTCGAATAGCGTTTCGTCTGTTTTTGACGGAGAAAGGTGAGTTGGGCATCGGCGCGCGCCAGCGCGCTTTCCGCTTCCCGCACTTCTCCCGCGGATGCGGCGCCCTGCTGTTCAAGTTGTTTCAGCGCGTCCAAATTGTGCTGCGCGGAATCGCGCTCGGTGCCAGCTTTCACTAGTTGCGCATCCAGGCTCAGCATTTCTTCCTGGGTTCCGCCTCGCTCCGCGGCGCCCAGGTCGGCCTGCGCTGTTTTCAATTGGGTTTGCGCGCGAGCCGCCTGGACACGCGCATCAGCGTCATCCAAAACCACCAGCAACTCCCCCTGCTTGACGGAGTCGCCTTCCTTGACCAGAACCCGCCGCACACCGGTTGCAACCGGGGCGTGGGCCTCGAAGCTGCGGATAGGCTCAATTTTTCCGTTGGTGGAAACCACGCTGCGAATCGTGCCCTGCTCGACCACGGCGGTGCGCACCGGCACGGCATCGTCTGCGTGGCGGAAAACCAAGGCAGCCATCACGGCCACCGCCGCGAGTATCGCAAGCGGAGCGACCCACCAGCGTCGCGGCTGGTATCCCGAACTGTTTCCATTCAATGGCATGCATGGAAAAGCGTAAGCATCAATGTATCATTCGTGCGCTGCGCGATGCAGGCTAACGCTCGCTGCGCACTTGCCTGATTAGATGCACCCGACCGCCGGTTTGCCTCAGCCGCGCCGAATGTTTGGAGTGGAGAAAGCCAGAACGCCACAGGAATGGATTTTCTCAGGATGCAAATACGAAAGCGTCCCAGACTCTGCGAATCACGGGACGCTTCTTCGAAATGCTTGGGTCCGGCTGGCAGCGTTATTCAGCGAGCATGGTCCCAATTATGCTCAGTCTCCCAGCGATGGTCCCTTCCGTTCCACCACTGATGATAACGATTCCAACAATTCTCGCGTTCGGCATTCAGATCCCGTCGCCGGTTTTCCGCCTCGCGGCTGTGCTCTCCCTTGTCATGGATCGCTCTGTCCAGTCTGGCTTCGGCTTTTTCGATGGCGTGTTGGCATTTCGATCGATCATCGGCATGGACGAGAGGCGCCGCTACAAATAACAAAAGCGACCACGCCATGACGGCTGCCACTATGGTTTTTCCAATTTTTCGACTCAAGATTTGTCTCCTCTCAAACTTCAAACTCGAACTTCAAACAGTTGATAGCTGCAAATATACTTGCAAGATTGTATGAAAGCCAGGTTCCCCTCTCGATACAGTGCATCCTGTAGTTACTGAACGCTAACGAAGTCGCCTCCGGTAACGAACTGCTGGGTACAATAGAAAAATGCCCAAGTCGCCGCGCAGCAAATCTCCCCGCTACACTGCGGAACACGCCCGTGCCGGGCTCGACCACGATTTCCCGGAAATTGAAACCTGGCCGAACCAGTTTCCTCGTTCTCGACAATCAGGATATGAGATTGTGGTGGATGATCCCGAATTTACGTCGGTCTGCCCAAAGACGGGTTTGCCGGATTTTGGCAATATCGTCATCCGCTATCAGCCCGATCGCTTGTGCCTGGAGTTGAAGTCGCTGAAGGAATATCTGCAGGCGTATCGCAACCTCGGCATCTTCCAGGAAAACATTGTGAATCAGGTATTGGAGGACGTTGTGCGCTGGGCAAGGCCGGTATGGGCAGAAGTGAAAGGCGAGTTTCGTCCGCGCGGAGGGATTTCAACGGTAGTCGTTGCGCGCTGGCCGCGCGCCAGCAAGGCTAAGAAGTGATCGGGCTGTTGGCAAATCCGTAGGCTCTGCATTTCTGTTGTGCGTCATGCTACGCTCGACCTGTGCCCGATCAGAAACTTCACGCCCGCACCGCTCTGCTCGTGCTCACCGCGCTCAATCTGCTGAATTATGCGGATCGCAATGTGCTGTTCGCGGTACAGCCTTTGGTCCAGGATGAATTCCATCTCACTAAAGTTCAAATCGGATATCTCACCAGCGCCTTTCTTGGTTTTTACATGATCGCCGCGCCTTTTGTGGGGCCGCTGGCGGATCGCTACTCGCGCAAGCTGATCATTTTTCTGGGCGCCATCTTCTGGAGCGGACTCACCCTGCTCACCGCCTTCACCCACAACTACACGGAATTGCTGGTCCGGCACACGCTGGTGGGAATTGGCGAAGCCACATTTGTAACGATTGCACCCACTTTTGTGGCCGATCTTTTCGCGGAGAAGATGCGTGGACGCATCCTGGGCGTATTCTATCTGGCGATTCCCGTCGGGTCCGCCGCAGGTTATCTGCTGGGCGGCAATTTGGCTCCGCACTATGGCTGGCGCTTCCCGTTCTACATTGCGGCGGCGCCTGGATTCCTGCTGGGCATCGCCGTCCTGTTTTTGAAGGAGCCGGAGCGGGGGCGATTTGATTCGCTGAAAGAGCCACTCGAAGATTCGCCGGCGCAAGTTTTCTCCAGTGGGCTCCTTCGAAAGTTGTGCATCACGGCGTACCTGGATTTGAAGAGAGTCTATCGCGGCGTTTTGCTGAACCCGGCGTTTCTGACTTCGACTCTAGGTATGGCGGCGATGACGTTTTCGCTCGGCGGCATTCAAGTCTGGATGCCGCAGTTTCTCTACAGCGAGCGCCACTACTCCCTGGCCCAGGCCAACTTCATTTTTGGCATCATCATAGTGGTCGATGGGATTGTCTCGTCACTCGCCGGTGGATGGTTGGGTGACTATCTGTTGCGGCGGATGAAGAGTTCTTATTATGTGGTTTCCGCCGCCAGCATGGCGCTCGGTGTGCCCGTGATGATTGTGGCCTTGTTTGCCAGGGGTCGCGCCATGGTGCCGGCGATTGCGGTTGCGGCTTTCTTTTTGCTCTTCAATACGTCGCCGCTGAATGCGGCCGTGATCAACTCCGTGGGCGCCCATATTCGCGCGACCGCCATCGCCGTGAACATTTTTATCATTCACATCTTGGGCGACGTGCCCTCGCCTACCATGATGGGATGGGTCGCCGACCGGCACTCGTTGCAGGCCGCGTTCATCTTGCCCGTAATTGCCATGGTCATCTCGTCGGTAATTCTTTTCTACGGCATGCGATTCGCCCCGCCATTGCAGATTGGCGAAGAGGCGGCAGCATCGCAGCTTCCCTCAGGAGCATCTTCCTAGCAGCATGCATTGGCCAACAATTTACTGGGTGGCAAATTGGATTGCCGGCGGCATCCTGGCAGCCGCGTGGTTTTCGCGCCTTCTGGATGCCGCGATTGGCATGCCCCATGTCGCCGATATCGCGCGCCCGGAATGGGACCGCAAGTCCGCGACCCAGAATGGCGAGCCTCGCGTCAGCATTATTGTTCCAGCACGCAACGAGGCCGAACACATTCGCGAGACCCTCGTGCAATTGCTGAAACTCGATTATTCAAACTACGAAATCATTGCGGTCAATGACCGCTCGACGGACGGCACCGGCGAGATCATGGATGAAATCGCTGCTTCATGTGGCGCGGGCGCCCCCGCCCGCGTGCTGACAGCGTTCGCACCATGGACGGAGAAAGACAAGAGTGTCCGCCCCACACGGCTGAAGGTGATTCACATTTCGGAACTGCCCTCGGGCTGGCTGGGCAAAACCCACGCCATGTGGATGGCCGGCTTGCAGGCGACGGGAGACTGGCTGCTCTTCACCGATGCCGACGTCCTCTTCAAGCCCGACGCTCTGCGGCGCGCCGTTGCTTATGCTGAGGCGGAACGAGCCGACCATGTCGTTCTGTTTCCGCGCATGATCATGAAGCGGCCGGGCGAGAGAATGATGATCGCTTTCTTCCAGGCGCTTTTCGTTTTTGGACACCGGCCGTGGAAGGTTGCCGATCCCAAGGCGCAGGACCACATGGGCGTGGGCGCTTTCAACCTGGTGCGGCGCTCGGTTTATGATGCGGTCGGCACATACCGTGCATTGCGCATGGAAGTGGTCGACGACATGAAACTGGGCAAGGTAATTAAGAACGCGGGCTTCGTCGAGCGCAACGTTTTCGGCGAGGACCTGATTTCTCTTCACTGGGCCAAGGGTGCGTTTGGCATCGTTAACAATCTCACCAAGAATTTTTTTGCCGTGCTTTCTTTCCAGTGGCCGCGCACCGTCGTCGCCATCGTGGGTCTGGGATTTCTGAATCTTGGGCCATTTCTGGGCATCTGGCTGTCGCACGGATGGGCGCGAGTTCCTTATGCCATCGCGCTGGCTTCGCTGTTTGGCATTTATTACGGAATGTCATCCATGTCGGCCGTGCCTGCCTGTTATTTTTTTCTGCATCCGATCAGCAGCAGCCTGTTTATGTATACATTATTGCGCTCCACGGTTCACACGCTGGCGAAAGGCGGCATCGTGTGGCGGGGAACTAAGTACCCGCTGGAGGAGTTGCGTAAGGGCATAGTGTGAGATAAGTCACATATAACTGTGACAACACGACAACTAACAGCACCTCCGAGATGTTATAATGCAGTTGTGCCACGGAGAATTTGCTGTCTACTACCTTTCCTACTGTTCATAGTAAGAACCACGGGTAGTTATCTGGTTCCAGCCCAGCCTCAGTTATCTAACTATGTACCATTTGGTTATGTTTTTCTGACCCCCCACTCCGCCATTTGGTATGCTCCGGCTAGCATTTTAGACGTCTGAGACTGGCGTATTCGTTTAGGGGGCATCCCTGTTTCCGCAAGCGGGAGCAGGCTGACGTTCAATTTTTGCAAAGGAGAAAACATGCAGAAGTTTGTGGTTTTGATTGTTTTTCTGGGACTCTTCTCGGTTCCACTGCTCGCACAGGAACCTAGAGTGGAAGTTTTCGGCGGTTATCAGTATCAGTATCTTGGCGGCGACCTTCAAGGCCAAAACACCAATGGCTGGGACGCTTCTGTGACCGGCTACCTTAACAAGTATTTTGGCGTCACCGGCGATTTTGGCGGTGTCTACAAGACGATCGATGGCGTTTCCGTTCACCTTTACACTTATGAGGGCGGTCCGGTGCTTGCCTACCGCGAGGGCAAAATAAACCCATTCGTTCATGCGCTGTTCGGAGGGTTCGATTTGGGCGGGAGTGCGGGAGGCGGCTCCGCTTCCACAAACGGTTTCGCCATGATGTTCGGTGGTGGCGTGGACTACAAAGCCAGCAGGGTCATCTCGATCCGCCTCGCTGACTTCGACTGGGTTTACTATCGTGATCACGGAGTAAGCGAAGACAGCAACGTGAGGCTCACAAGCGGTATTGTGTTCCGCTTCTAGGTTTGAAACAATCTGATAAGCGACAGAGGGCTGCTTCAGGCTGCCAAGCTTGAAGCAGCCTTTTTATGGTTCGTCCGCTTCTTCAATCGACATCGGCTCTTTTTCTTTTGTATCATCCTTCTTGGGTTTTTTGGCGTGTTTGAATTTCCCGGCGCTGTAGTGGCCGGCCCGCTCAACGTCGTAATCCGTAGGCACCTGCGGAAACAGAAGAAACGCGCCTTCACCCAGTTGCTGGGAGCGGCGCAAAATGATTTCCGCGCGGCCGTCGTAGTCCTGGACAGTTCCCTTAATTTCAATCTGCCGGCCTTCGAGCTGGCGCACGTCTCCCATCTTTTTGAGATCGGCGGGGAAGACGACCACGGTGAAGGGACACGCTTTCGCTTCCTGGCAGAAGTTGAGAAGCTTGACGCCGTTTCGGCCATCTTCCACGTGCAGCACGGTTCCGCGGACGCATTGCGTCGCGCCGACGTGCTGGCTGGCTTCGGCGAATGATACGCAGTTAGTCGGAGGGTTATTGCGCGCGGAGCAGAGTCCGCTCAGCATAAGAACTACAACCAGAAGAGAAGCCGGAGTAAGAGAGCGCATATAGACTGAGGCGCGGAGAAGTGCGCCTTCAGTTTGATTCTAGGCATGGCGGGGACACGCCGAGGCTCGGTTGCGCAAAAAAATTCTCCGGTACTTCCCGAAAAGGGAACTACCAGCGCCGCAAGCTCCGGCGGTTTTGGCGTAGTGAGTGGAGCGCCGGGGATGGTCTCCGGCCTGCCACACTTTCGCGGCAACAAACACCACGCCGCGGCTACTTATTGAAAGCCTTTACGCCCGCCGCCTCATCTTCCTTCACATCGAAAACGGTGTAGAGCTTCGTGATCTGCAGAAGATCGTGGACCTTCTTGGTGAGGTTGAGCAGCTTGAGTTCGCCGCCCTGGTTCTTGGCCGTGGTGAAGGCGCTGACGAGTTCGCCGATGCCGGAGCTGTCGATATAGTTCACGTCGGCGAGGTTCAGCAGGATTTTCTTCTGTCCCTTGGAAAGCAGATCGCGCACCGTATCGCGCAGAACTACGCTGCCTTCGCCGAGAGTGATTCGGCCGCTGAGATCGACAATCGTGACGCCATCCACCTGACGAGTACTGGACTTCATGGTCACTGAGGAGCCTCCTTGGAGTCCGCGGGGTTGCCGTGGACGTGCTTAATCATTATAAGTTCCGTGCCCGTTTGGGAGGGGTGGATTTCCACCACATCCATGAACGAGCGTATCAGGAAAATGCCCCGTCCCGAGGTCTTCAGCAGGTTGTCCGGCGCCAACGGATCCGGAATTCTGCTCACGTCAAGCCCCTTGCCCTGGTCGCGGATCACGATGACCAGGTCGTCCGTCGTGCGTTCAAACGCCAGCGTAACCTTCTTCGTCGGGTCGTAGGCATTGCCATGCAAAACTGCGTTCACTGCGGCTTCCCGCACCGCCATGGAGATCTTCATGATCTCCTCGTCACCAAAGCCAGCTTCCGCCGCAATGCGGCCGGCGGTCTCTTCGGCATTGTTCACGGTCTCCAGCGTCGAATCGAGCGTATAGGAGACGCGGTCTGCGGGCATAGAATACAAGGTTCCCAGGCCGGCCTTCGCCTCGCTTGCGAGGTCTAGCCGGCTCAAAATGCTCGCCCGAACACGGCAGATGGGCGAATGGTGAGTTTGCCTGTAGAGCCCGCAAAAGTCAACGCGAGACCCCTTCCCTCAGTTGATGCGGTAATGGCAGCCGCGGCTTTCGCGCGCTTGTTGCGCGGCTTCCAGAATCAGAAGCGCCGTGAGCATACCATTGCGCAGCCCGATAATGGAATCGCTGACTTCGCACTTCTCGTAGAAACGCGCAATCTCAAGATCGAGTTCGCTCAAGATCCGCATCGCCCGGTCCAGACGTTTCTCGCTGCGAATCAGGCCGACATAATTCCACATCGTGTGCTGAATCGTCATCCAATCCTGCGTGATGAGGGCGGGGTCGGCGGGTTCGTGTTCGTAGCGCCAGTCGGCCACCTTGGGAAAATAGAAATCGTCGCCGTGCTGGATGCCTTCGGCGGTTTGCGCCCCAGCACGCGTTCCCCACACCAGGCATTCGAGCAGGGATGTGCTAGCCAGGCGGTTGGCGCCCTGCAATCCAGTGCAAGCGACCTCGCCGGCCGCGCGCAGCCGTTGCACCGTCGTGCGGCCGTAATCGTCGGTGGCAATGCCCCCGCAGCTATAGTGCGCGGCCGGGACCACCGGAATAGGTTCGTGCGTGAGGTCGATGCCGCGCTCGATGCACACGGCGTAGATCCCGGGAAAGCGTTCGCGAAGGTAATCGGCGGGCTTATGAGTGATGTCCAGATAAACGCAAGGTTCGCCCGACTCGAGCATGGTCTGGTAGATGGCGCGCGCGGCTATATCGCGTGGCGCGAGCGATCCATCGGGATGGAACTTTTGCATGAATTCCTTCCCGTGACGATCGACCAGCCGGCCTCCTTCTCCGCGCACCGTCTCAGAGATCAGGAAGCAGCCGTCGGGCGCGAGCAACGCCGTGGGATGAAATTGTACGTACTGCATGTTCATGCAGCGGGCGCCAGCGCGGTAGGCCATGGCGATGCCGTCGCCGCGCGCTCCGGGAGGATTCGTCGTATGCAGGAAGACGCTTCCCAATCCGCCGGTGGCGAGAATGGTTTCCTTGGCCAGCAAAGAGAAAATCTTTCCCGTTGTCTGATCGAGCACGTAGGCTCCAACGCAGGTTAGAGGGAGATAAACGTCGGTCGGCTCCAAGGAATGGTGCGACGGAGTCAGCAAGTCGACGGCGGTAGCATCGGAAACTACTTTGATGTTCGGATGCGAGCGCACGCGTTCCAGGAACGCACGCTCAATCGCCGCGCCGGTTTGATCCTTGCGATGAATGATGCGGGGCAGGGAATGGCCAGCTTCCCGAGTCAGGTCAAGCTCTTCGGGATTCTCCAGTGAGGAATCGAACGGAACACCCAACTCGTCGATCAGAATTTCCTTCACCAGTCGCGGGCCTTCCCGGCTCAGCAAGCGGGCGGCTGCGGGCGAACTCAAGCCGCCGCCAACCGAGAGGATGTCGGCAACCAACTGCTCTGGAGATTCATCCGGCGCGTGATAGATGATTCCGCCCTGCGCCCGGTCGGTATTGCTTTCCCGGGCGTTGGCGGTGCGCGTCAGCATAGTGACTTGGCAACCGCGTTTAGCCGCCGCCCAAGCGGCCGCAAGCCCAGCCAGGCCACTGCCGATGACGAGAATGTCGGTTTGTAAGGTGTCTTGCAAAGTATCCTGAAAAGCTTTCGGCATCACTCCGGTTCAATCTCGAAGCTCAAGTCCACGGCTGGGGCGGAGTGGGTCAGCGCGCCGACCGAAATCCAGTCTACGCCTGTCTCCGCGAACTCCCGCACGTTGGCGAGCGAAATTCCACCGGAGGCCTCGAGAAGAATCTTATGCGCAGGATCAAGCCGCTCATTTTTCGCAAGCCGCGCCTCTTCGACCGCCTGGCGCACTTCTTCGGGACTCATGTTATCAAGAAGGATAACATCCGGACCGTGAACGCCGGGCCTATGAACCAGCGCGTCACGCAACTCATCGAGATTTGTAACTTCAATTTCCGTCCACGCCACGCGGCCTTGCGCCAGTTGCGCCGCGCGCAGCGCCGCGGCGACTCCGCCTGCCATGCGGATATGATTTTCCTTGATGAGCACGGCCTCGGCCAGATCCTTGCGGTGATTGCGGCCTCCACCGACGCGCACCGCATATTTTTCCAGCGCGCGCAGCCCGGGCGTGGTTTTCCTGGTGTCGAGAATTTGCGCGCCCGTGCCCGCCACTTCGCGCACAAAGCGGCGCGTAAGCGTGGCGATGCCGGAGAGGCGTTGGAGCAGGTTCAAGGCCACGCGTTCTCCGGTGAGCAGCGTGCGCGCCAAAGCCTGCACTTCGACCGGACTCTCGCCAGGCCGGAGTTCTTCTCCGTCGTGGCGAGCGATGATGGCCACCGCCGAAGGTTCCAGTAACCGGAAGACTTCAAGGAACGGCTCGATCCCGGCGAGCACCAGCGGAGCTTTAGCAATCAGCTGCCCGCGTGCCCGCCGCTCCGCAGGCACGACCGTGTTCGTGGTAATGTCCCCGGCTCCCAAATCTTCGTTGAGAAATCGGCGCAAAAGTTCGCGATAACTGGAGGGTTCGGGCGTAAGCTTAGAAATCGATTCGGACATGGGGTCAGGCATGGACCAATGTGGGCAAAATTCTACCAGCCTGTACTTTCATGAATTGTCTTTCATGAATCGTCATCCCGAGCCAAGCTTTCACGAATTGTCGTCTCGAGCGTAGCGAGGGATCTGCAGTTTGCCGCGAAATGCAGTTCCCTTGCTTCGCTCGGGTTGACCAAGTCTGGTAAATGACGAAGAGAACGGCGAAGTCTGAAGCGTGCCACCAGCCCTAGCTCATCTCGAACATGCGAAGAATAGGCCGCAGCGCGCGCTGACGCAAATCCTCGTCCAAGGTGATTTCCGGCGTGCGATCCCTCATGCAGAGGTAGAGTTTCTCCATCGTGTTGAGCTTCATGTGCGGGCATTCGCTGCACGCGCAACCGCCCTCGCCGGGAGCCGAAATAAATTTCTTTTCCGGGCAAGCCTTCTCCATTTGATGGAGGATCCCTTTTTCAGTGGCTACGATGAATTCCGTCTCCGCGCTCTGTTCCGCGTACTTCAGAATTCCGGTGGTCGAGCCGACGTAATCGGCATGGCGCAGCACCGCCTCCGGGCACTCGGGATGCGCCAGCACCTTGGCTTTCGGATGCCGCTCCTTCAACTGCACCAGGCTGCGCTCGGAAAACATTTCGTGGACAATGCAACTCCCCGGCCACAGCCGCAGCTCGCGGCCCGTCTTCTTCATCAGGTAACGGCCCAGATGCTGATCGGGCGCGAACAGAATCGGCTTGTCGGGCGGAATCTGACGGATGATTTTCTCTGCGTTGCTGGAAGTGCAAATGATGTCACTGAGCGCTTTGACTTCGGCGCTGCAGTTGATATAAGTGATCGCCACATGATCGGCGTAGCGCTCGCGAAACGCCCGGAACAAATTTGCCGGACAGCCGTCCGCCAGCGAACAGCCCGCCTTCAGGTCAGGCAGCAGAACCAGTTTGCGGGGGTTGAGAATCTTAGCCGTCTCAGCCATGAACAGTACGCCAGCGAAGACGATCACATCGGCCGAGGTCGCCGCGGCTTGCTGCGACAACTGCAGGCTGTCTCCGACAAAATCGGCTAGGTCTTGAATTTCCGATTCCTGATAAAAGTGTGCCAGGATGACGGCATTCATCTTGCGCTTGAGCCGCAAGATCTCACCTTCAAGGTCGAGGTGCGCCAGGGATTCCGGGGCATCGGTTTGGGCTGGGGCTAGGATCATTGTTGTTTGCTTATCTATATATATGATGGGCAAATACAGCTTGCGATGCAAAACGTGCAAACTATAAGTTTAACGCAGCGCTGCCTTTAGTGCTGGATTTGCGCCACTGAAACAGGCGACGGGCAAAGATCTGCTACGAACTCCCTAGGAAGATTTCTTCTTGGCTTTCTTCTTGCCTTTTTCCGGCGCCGGCTCGGCGTCTTCGCTCCAGAAACGGTGCCCAGTGCGATGGATGAATACATCTTCCAGCGTTGGCTTGCTCACGCTGAGCGACTGAATCTCGCCGGGGAAGGCCTCGACTACGTCGGGCACGAAACGATGTCCGTTTTCAATCTCGATACGGACTTGTTTGTCCATGACGGTGGCATCGACGTGAAACTTGTCGCGAATGCGGTCGGCTAAGGTCTGCGGGTCGCGCGCTTCGAGCAGAATGACATCGCCGCCGATCTCGCGGGTCAGGGCCTCGGGCGTACCCAGCGCTACGAGATTGCCCTCATTCAAGATCGCCAGGCGGTCGCAGCGTTCGGCCTCTTCCATCAGGTGGGTCGTGACGATGACCGAAACATGCTCCTGATCGCGCAAGATCTGTAGATATTGCCAAAGGTCGCGCCGGGCGCCGGGATCGAGGCCGGTGGTCGGCTCGTCAAGCAGCAGAACCTCGGGATGATGGAGCAGTCCTTTGGCGAGTTCGATGCGGCGTTGCATGCCTCCGGAAAAAGTTTCCACGCGATCGGCGGAGCGGTCGAGCAACCCGACGCGGCTGAGGATCTCGTTGATTCGCGTTTTAAGTTCGGGGCCGTGCAGGCCGTAGAGGTGTCCTTGATGCCAGAGATTCTCGTAGGCAGTCAGCTTGGGATCGACGCTCTGCGCCTGGAAGACCACGCCAATGTGGCGGCGCAGCGCTCCCGGCTGGCGAACGGCGTCGAGGCCGGCGATCACGGCGCTCCCCGAACTCGGGACCATGAGTGTGGAAAGAATCCGGAACAATGTAGTTTTGCCGCTGCCGTTCGGGCCGAGCAGACCGAAGAGTTCAGCCGGGCGAACTTCAAAGGAAACGCCGTTGAGCGCGGTGCGATCCTGGTAGCGATGCACCAGATCGCGAACAGCAATAATGGCGACCGGCTGGCTGCCGCGTTCGGCAGGCTGGGCAGCGGCTGCGAAGTCGATGGCAGTTGAGTTCGAGGTCACAGGATATTCTACGCCGGGAACGGGATGATTATCATCCAGGAGCGACGGTCCGATAGGAAATAGGCCACATTTTCCGTAGAGACGTCGGCTTGCCGCGTCTCCCGCTGCCCCCACAAGAGACGAGGCCAGCCTCGTCTCTACGGGAAACATTACGCGGCAACCGGGCTCGACCCGGGGACGCGCTCCTCGAACGCGACGGGCACGTGGCGCCAGACCTGGATGGCTAGAACGATGGTTGCGGCGAGCAGCAACGCTCCCACGGCCACGTGGACCACCGTCGAAATCACCATCGGCAGTTCGGGCTGCCCGGCGTCCTTTCCCCACATCACCCGGGTGACGAAGGCGAGGAAGCCGAGGCAGAGTTGCGCCAGCATCAGAAAGAGCATCGCCACTGCCGGACGGCGGATCGCGTCCACATGCGGGTACACAGTGATGGCGCGAATGGTCGTCCAGGAGACAACGATCGCGACCAGACCTGCGTTCACGATGTGCGGCCACCAGCTTAAGCCATGATGGCGGAACATGGCGCCGAGAAACAGTTGCACGTAGAGCACAAAAATTGCCAGCAAAATTAGAGTGAACAGAGCTGGCCGGCGCTGGTCGAATTCGGTGCGCGGCTCTTCCTCGATCCAGCGGCGGCCGGTAAAGACGGCGATGGCCACCGCGATGCAGAAAAAGGTCTGGGCCACAAGCGCGTGCGCGCTGGAAACGATCGGAGGCAGAAAGAATAAGACCGTCAGTCCGCCCAGAATGCCTTGCACGATGACGGTCCCAAGCGCGGCCACGCCCAGAAGGCGCATCCAGCGGCGCTTTTCAACTCGCCAGGTCCAGACGGCCAGGATGATGGTGAGCAGTCCCACGAATTCCGCCACCATGCGGTGGCTGTGCTCGTACTTGATCCCGCCCACCATGTGCGGGATTTTGTAATAGGAGCCAAAGCTGGTGGGCCAATCGGGAACGGATAACCCGGCGTCATTGCTGGTGACCAGAGCTCCGGCAACGATCAGCACAAGCGTGACGCTGGCCGTGAAAATGGCGAAGCGGTGCAGTCCGCGATGGTACGGAATTTCGATGCCCTTCGACACAATGTTTTTCCCGAGCCCGACAGTTTAACAGAGGAGGTCGCGAAAAGGGTTCACGACTCGAAGGCCATCGATCTCGCGCCCATCTTGAAAATCCTCAGACAACAGAATGCGACAGCCGGCCTGTTTGGCGGTGCGAACGACAAGAGCATCCCAGAAGGAAAAACCGTGCAGGCGGTGGAGGTCGATTGCTGCCAGGATATCTGCCACCTCGGGAGCGACCACATCGAACTCTGAAAGAATTTCGACCTTCCGGCGCGCGAGAGGCGAATCGACGTTGAGTTTTCGCGTGACGGTGACGAAATACTCCTGCAACACCTGGAGAGAGACAACCCCGGTTCCGTTGTGTCGGTGCTCCGCGACCAGATCGATTGCGCGACTTTGTTTCTTACGCGCGCGTTTGTCGTCCGCATACACCAGAATATTTGTGTCGAAGAAGCTACGAGCGTTCATGGATCTCGTCGCGATTGAAGCGCCAACCCCGCGAATCGCCGGTTCCGGACAGACGCCGGAATTCTTCGATACTCCGTTCAGGGTCGTCGGCTCCGGCCAACTTCTGAAGGTATTCGCGGATCACTTGGTTGAGACTCGAGCCCATCGCCTCGGCCCGTTTTCTGGCCCGGGCAACCGTCTTTTCGTCCACCGAAAGAGTAATATTCATGAACACAGTATACGTGCGCACATATACTGTGTCAATGCCGATTTTAGGCCACGCTTCTATTGGCGCGGCTGGTCTGCCACAACCACACTCTGCGATTCCATCGCCTGAATAATAGCGTCGGCGAATTCCGAGGTACTCGCGCTGCCGCCTACGTCGCGGGTCAGTTTGGTGCGGTCGCGATAGACCTCGTCGATGGCGTTGCGGATTTTCCACGCAGCGTCGGCTTCCCCGACATGGCGCAGCATCAGCAGCGCGGAGCGCAGCACGGCAGTCGGATTGGCGATATTTTTCCCGGCGATATCGGGCGCGGAACCGTGCACGGCTTCAAAAATGGCGCACTCATGGCCGAAATTCGCGCCCGGAACCAGGCCGAGTCCGCCGACCAGCCCCGCGCACAAATCGGAAATAATGTCGCCGTAGAAATTTTCCAGCAGCAGCATGTCGTACTGGTAGGGATTCATCACCAGTTGCATGCAAGTGTTGTCGACAATGTGCTCGCCGTAGGTGATCTCGGGATATGCCTTAGCGACGGCGCGCGCGCAGCGCAGAAACAATCCATCGGACAGCTTCATGATGTTGGCTTTGTGGATGCAATGAATCTTCTTGCGCTGGCTTTTTCGAGCATGTTCGAAGGCGAAACGCGAAATCCGGGTGGAAGCCTTCTCGCTGATCACCTTAATGCTTTCGACCACTCCGGGGACAACTTCATGTTCAATGCCGGAGTACAGCCCTTCCGTGTTTTCGCGGACGACGATCAGGTCGATGCCCGGATAACGCGTGGGAATATGCGGCAGGTTGCGAATCGGCCGGAAGTTGGCGAAGAGTTCGAAGCGCTTGCGCAGTTCCACGTTGATGCTGGAGAAGCCGCCGCCGATCGGCGTAGTCACCGGGCCCTTGAGTCCGACGTGCGTGCGCTCGATGGATTCGCTGAGTTCCTTGGGAATGTATTCGTGAAACTTCTCATAAGCTTCGGCGCCCGCCGCAAAGGTTTCCCATTCGAACTTGACGCCAGTGGCTTCGACCATGCGAACCGTGGCCTGAATTACTTCGGGCCCGATGCCGTCGCCGGGGATGAGGGTTACTTTATGAGTCATATGAATGAACCTGGATCGGGCCATCGGGTGATCGGGTCATCGGGCCATCTAAACCCATTGGGCATTTGCTTTTCGATGGCCCGATCACCCGATGACCCGATCACCCGATTTAACTTTGCCCTTAGTCTCGGGCGTTTCCTTGTCTTTTGCCTTGAGCAGATCCTTCAGTTCGGCCATGAACTCCTGCACGTCTTTAAAGTCGAGATAGACGGAGGCGAACCTTACATACGCGACTTTGTCGTGGCGGCGCAGGCGGTTCATGATCAGCTCTCCGATCTCGCTGGTCTTGCGCTCGCGCTCGGCGGACTCGATCACAAACGACTCCGCTTCATTGACAATCTGCTCGAGCCGGCTGATGGGCACCGGACGTTTCTCGCAGGCGCGCATCAGTCCGTTGAGCACTTTCTGGCGGTCAAAACGCTCGCGGCGTCCATCTTTTTTCACCACCATGTAAGGGATTTCGTCGATGCGCTCGTAGGTAGTGAAGCGCTTCTCGCACTTCAGGCATTCCCGGCGGCGTCGGATGGAATCGGCTTCCTTGCTCTCGCGCGAATCCACGACCTTGTCATTTTCAAACCCGCAAAAGGGGCATTTCATGCGCTTGGCTGTGCTGGTTGAGTAAACACGATTGTAACAGGGGGATGCGGGTCGGCAATGGATAGGTTCCCGGCGTGCTTCACTCGGATTCGATTGCTGTGGCTTCGCGCATGATTCTGTGCCATAAAAAAGAGTATGTATATCGACGCCCATGCTCACTTGGATAAGTACGAGTCACAACTGCCGCAAGCAATCAAGGAGATCGAGCAGCACGAGATCTTCACCGTTAGCGTCTCAATGGATCCGGAGGCGTATGCGAAGAGCAAGGCTATCGACGACAGGACGCGGTCGGTCGTAAGCACTTTCGGAGTCCATCCCTGGAACGCTCCCAGCTTTCACTCGCAATTGGAAGTGCTCCAACCTCTGATCGACGCTTCTCCCATGGTGGGAGAGATTGGGCTCGATTATCATTTCGTTACTGATCCTGAGAAGCACGCTCTCCAGCGAGATGTGTTTCTGCACTTCGTCAAGCAAGGCATTGCTCAGAACAAAATACTGAACATCCACTCGAAGGGAGCCGAGGCGGACGTTGACCGCATCCTGGGAGAGCTGGGACCTCGTCGGGCAATCATCCACTGGTACTCGGGACCGATGCGGCATCTTCACGCCTTGGCCGAAAAGGGTTTTTACTTCACGGTTGGAGTGGAGGTCCTGTTCAGCGCCGCTGTTCAAAAGATCGCCAAAACAGTGCCATCGTCTTTGCTGTTGACGGAAACCGATAATCCCGGCGGGTATGCTTGGCTGACCGGGGCGCCCGGGATGCCCTCAATCATCACTGCCGTCGTAAACAAGCTGGGCGAGTTACGCGGGTGGTCCGCGGAAGAAACCAAGGCGATCGTGCAGCAAAACTTCCTTCGGCTCGCGGACAATGACGCATGGGCCAAGCGCATCGCAGAATTCACGTCATCCCCTGCTTCGTCGTGAGCGCGCTCGCCCCAGTCGGGCTGCTATTGCAGCCATTCCGTGCCCATGTTGTCGTCCGTGATCGCGCGCACGCCCGCTGTACGAGCGCGGATGTGGCCGGCAGATTCCAAGCTGAAGAACTCAGGCCGTGTGTCGCGGTCCATCGTGGTCACCATGGCCATCACCTCTTGTAGCCGGCGGCGAGGTTGTTCCTGTGACACGTCAAACACAAGTTTGTCATCGATTTTGTAACGCGACAGCACTTCGAACCAACGTCGTGCATCGAGCTGCAAAGGCTCGTCGCTGACCGCCATAAAATTCGCCAACCGCATTCCGAACGGAAAAACACTCACGCCGGTCAACATGGCTTCTTGCGAGTCGGTGGTGTTGTAGAAATGCACCCCGCCTGGATTCAAATGCCGGCGAACAACCTGCAGGAATTCGGTCGAGAGAAGGTTGGATACGTTGGAACGCCAGTTATACGAGGTGTTCATTACAATCACGTCGAACTTGCGTCCGGGGTTTCGCACCAGCCAGCGTCGCCCATCGTCGATGTCGATGTGGACCTTCGGGTTTTGTAGCAGGCTGGCCACCTCCGGAACCTGCCGGATGAGCCGCAGATATCCCGGGTTGATTTCGACGATGGTCAGGCGTTCGACCTGGGGATGGCTGGCAATCACCTGAGCCCACGACCCCGACGACAGTCCGATCATCAGCACTTCTTTCGGATTCGGATGAAAATAGCTCAGTGAAAACGCGCGTTGAATTCCGTTCGTATCGTTTACCAGGCTCAGGCTGAAGCGCCCATCGTAGATTCCCCCGCCAAACACCGTCCCCGTGGGTGTAACTGCGATGACTCCACTCCGGGTCTCAACCACGGCGCTAAACTGCGCTCCGGGTACGTAGCTGTTCTTAAACAGCATCCTTTCATACATGCTGCGAAAAAAAGGTTCGGCAGCCTGCACCACAAACAAAGCCGCGACGAACACGCCGAGTGCCGCGACCATAAAGCTGCGCCTTTCTAACCTTGCTTTCAGCATCAATACCGCGCCTAGTCCGAGGCCAAGCAAAGTCAGCACAACGCAGACGTATCGTAACGGAAAGATGTCCATGAGCACGAAACCCGTGAGGTAGCTGCCCAGCGCCGAACCGGCAATGTTGCTCAGATACAAATAGCTCATACGCGCGCCGGCGCGCTCATCGGCGGGGATTGAGATATGGCAAAGCAGCGGGAACACGGCGCCGAGGCACGCTGCCGCCAGAGCAATGGGCACGAGCGTCCATAGATAGGAAACGTGCACCACCAGATTGAAAAGAATAGGGCCAACCAGGAACCCGAGCAGGTTGGCTCCAAACACTGTACCCACTAAGAAGCGGGTGAAGGTTTGCGGGTTTGTGATCTTCGTACAGATACGATTGCTCACCAGCGATCCCAAGCCGATTCCTGCCAGGTAGGCTCCCAGAAGAAACGCGAAGCTCTTCGCTAACCCCGCCGTTGTAAATGAGAACAGGCGATACCAGACGATTTCGTAACCGAGCGAAACGAATCCCGCAATACCAGCCGTTATGACAGCCGAGGCGAAGCCGATTCCGGGAAGCACCGGGATCTTCGCCTCTGCCGTGGGTCTGGCATCGTGTGTCGCAAGTCCATCCTGGAAATGCACAGAGACCGTCTGGGTACCGGACAGCTGCTGTTTTTGAGTTACGAAGTGCCAAACCAGCACCGAGGCGCCCACCAATGCGTTCAAGCCCGCCGCCAGCGTCACGGTTTTCGATTCCCCCAGCCAGCGCATCAGAAACAGTCCCGCACAGAAGCATGCTGCTGCGGAGCCCAGAGTATTGGCGGCGTACAACGCTCCGACCGACGTACCCACATTGCGCGAAAGACGAACCGCATAGGAAACCAGAATGGGAAGGGTTGAACCCATGAGCACCGTCGGAAGCACGACTAAGCTGAAAGCGACGAGTCCGGTTTGGAGTGGTCCCGAACCTGCCGTGAAATCCGCTGCCCAGTGGAAGATTTTCAGAGAGAAAACTCCATACGCTGCGATCAGCAGTTCCACCAACCCAAAAATCCGGAGGAGGGGCAAGTGTTGGGAGCGCGAGATCGTTCCGCCCAGCACACTGCCTAGACCCAATCCCAGCATGAAGGCGGTGACCACCATGGTTACTGACTCGATATTCACGCCGTAGAGGGTGAAGAGGGCTCGCTGCCACACGATCTGGTAAAGGAGTGCCGGAAATCCAGAAACGAAGAAAAACAGGTACGGCCATGGTGACGATCCAGGGGATGAAGTCCTCTTGGGCATTGGCTCAGCGAGGATTCGCGCCGGGGCGGTCGCAGCGTATCCAGTCATGTTCATCTCCGTGGATTGGATATTCAGGGGACGCCTGCCGCTAAAAACCTTTATGAGAACCGGTGTGAGAGCCTGACAGACGGGCCGTTGTCCTGAGTCTAGCCCACGCGCACGCCATCTCAGGTTTCAAGGTTCCTGCGAGCCGAAACGAAAGTAACAACAACAGAACCTGCCACCGGCATTTACGTTGCTTCTTCGACCGCCGCGACCCCTTCGGCCTGCTCGCTTTCGGTAGAAAGTTTGCGCAATGACAAGCGCTCGAAATGCGAGAGCAACAATCCCACGGGGACAATGGCGACAAACGACACCAGCCACAGCAGGATGCCGCAACTGGCAGCCAGTTCGGGGGGAACATCGAAAATACGCTGCAGCGCCGCGATGGTCGCCAGCTGGGCTCCGCCGCCGATACCGGGCAGTTGAACCAGAGAGCCAATCATGCTGGCTCCCATCAGCACCAGCACCTGCGAGCGTCGAATATTCAAAATCGGCACGCCGTAAGAGTGGGCCACTTCCTGATAAGTCATGATGATCATGAACCACATCAGCAGCGAAAGCGCGATCAGCGCGATGAGCGATAGTGGACTGTGAATCGTGTTCAACCCGCTGCGGAATTCGCGCACCCGGGTTGCAATCTTGTGTCCGAGGTTGGCGGCGAGGTGAGAGAAGCGGCGCTCGATCCAATCGGCGATGGCTTCGCCTTTCCAGTGCACCGCTACCGCTCCCAAAGAAATGGCCGCGACCAGGGCAAGCAGCAGGAATCCGCCTTCGCGGAAGCGGTCGTAAAAAGGAAGCGTGCGTGGACCGGCGGCCAGAAAAATCGCGCTCACCAGCAGCACCGTGAATGCGCCGACATCAAAAATGCGTTCGACCGCCCAAACCCCCAGTTGTGATGAAAACGTCAGGTTCTGGCGGCGCGCAATCAAATAGGGGCGGATCAGTTCTCCGGGCCGCCCGAGCAGTGCCAGGCCGGTAAATCCGATGACGGTGGGCGAAATCAGGCTGGCAGAAGAGGCTTCCGGCCGCACCGGCCGCAAAAAGATTTTCCAGCGAATGGCGCGCACCACGTACGCGAGATAGATTAGCGCGGTGCCGTGCAGAACGTGACGCCAATTTTTCGGGCGGGTTTCCCGGAACCGCGCCCAGTCGAAATTCTGCCAGGTGCGAAACTGCAGATAAACCAGCACGGCCAGCACGAGGAAGACTACTGCATAGACCACGTATTGTTTCTGCTTCATGCGCTCCGCGTCATTCTGTTCGCCTGTGTGGGGACGGGGCTTTGCCCCGTCCAAGCGGGGCGAGCCCCGCTTTCACACGGTAAATGAGAGAGGGGGCACGGTCAATGCGCGGGCGAATGCGCAGGTGGACGAGCGAACCGTCAATTCGCAGATGCGGCGACCGTCGCCACGGCGGGTTTCGTTGCGGGCTGGGCGTGGGTCGTAGCCGTGCTTGCCGCCTTGGCCGCGGAGGGTTTTGTCTTCGCCGCTTTTTCCTGGGTGATCTTTTTCGTGTTGTACTCGTGCACGATGCGCGCCACGTAGGCGCGAGTTTCGCGAAATGGCGGCACTCCCCGATACCGCTCAACGCGCTCGGGCCCCGCGTTGTAAGCGGCCAGCGCCTTGATCAGGTCAAAGTTGTAGCGTTCCAGAAGTTCGCGCAGATAGCGGCTTCCGCCCGTGACGTTAGCTTGCGGATCGAAAGCGTCGTTCACGCCCAATTGGTTGGCGGTCGCAGGCATCAGTTGCATCAGTCCACGGGCGCCTTTGGGAGAAACGGCGCGCGCATTGAATCCGCTTTCGGCGTGAATGACGCTGTTCACCAGGTCAGGGTCGAGATGATAGGCTGCGCTCGCCGTGCTCACGACTTCATTCAAAGCGGGCGCGGATTTGCCAGACTCAGAGTTAATCGAGCCGAACGGGCTGGACGCTTGCGACGCGCTGATCGTCGACGCCGTCACCGGTACCGGTAAAGTCAGATCCTTTTCGTAGCCGGTGATTTCTTCGGTGGGCACGTCGGTAAAACTGGAGTCGTCGTCGGCAAAATAGAGGCGGGTGGTTGCTCCCATCACCTGGTGATGCTCGTGGCGGATGGTAAAACCGTTGCGCAGAAGCGCCAACTCGGCGCCCGTCGCCGGACGCGCAACCAGCCCCAAAGCAATCGCGCAGAAAAACGCAGCGGCTCTCGCCGCAATTCCAGCGCCTCGCCCCGTACCGCATGTTCGTTTCTCGGTCATTACAAACTGCTCACAATCGTTGACCCCGCAATCGCCGCTCCGCCAATCTCATCGGTCACCACCGGTTCAAGTGGTTTTCCACTGAGCACGTGCTCAATGGCTGCCGACACGCCGCTTTCGGCATTCGAGCGCGTCAGCTTCCAGCCCCGGCCCCGCAACTCTTCCGACGCATTCCCCATGATAAACGGATGTCCGGCGAACGCCAGCATTTCAATGTCGTTATAGTTATCACCAATGGCCATGACCTGCTCGCGGGTAATCTGCCGGTAATTGGCCCAGCGCTCGAGCGCGTGTCCCTTGGAGCAGCCCGCGTTGAGCACATCGACAATCGATAGATCGCGACCGGGATATTCGGTGCGCAGAACCGTGATGGGCAGGTCGCAGCTTCCAAGGACTTGCAAGACCCGCTGCATATGGGCAATCGGGCCGCAGAACATGGCCTGCACCGGATCGGTCGTCAGCGCATTCTCGATCGGAACCACGAACTGGATGTACTTCATGTTTTTCTCCAGCCAGCGCTGGATGCTGCCTTCGAGCTGATCGAGACGCTCGATCACAATAGTGCCCGCGTCGTTACTATCAAACGTTAGAACGGTCTGACCGCGAAATTCTTGCATCCGGCGGACCAGTTCGCGGCAGGTCGGCTCGGGGAGCAGGTCGCGGTGGAAAGTTTCTCCCGCGAGCGAGCGCGTGATGGCGCCATTTGAACTGATCAGCCAGAGATCAAAGCCCAGTTGTTGGGCGATGGGCAGGGCAAAAGTGTGGCGGCGTCCGGTGACCAGGATGATCTCAATGCCCTCGGAATGCGCGCGCCGGAGTGTGGCGAGATCGGTGTCGGAAATTTTGAATTCCGGGCTGAGCAGGGTGCCGTCAATGTCGATGGCAATCAGGCGAAGGGATTTGGCGGCCACAGATAATTTTACCATTCGTTTCATCCATGGTTCACCAGCCCGTCCGGTGTGCGACAATCGGTAGTGTCGCAATGTTGCGCTGATGAGTCTTGGCGTGAGATTAGCAAAGAGTGTCGCGGTTGGAGTGGCATCTGGCGTCGCACTTATCGTGGTGGTGCTCTTGTCCGCATTTGGCTACGTCCGGCTGAATCCCGAAGGTGGGGATAGTTGGGACGCCATTTACTTCTTTACCCATCCCGCATTTTTCGTCCTGTTCGCAGTCGGCTTCACGGTTGGTTTCATGTGGAAGTTTCGAAAATCGAAATCATCAACACAACTTTAGGACACTACCCGACAATGATTTTCCCGGAGAAACCTATGAAACTGAGATTCTTTCTGCTGTGTTTGACCCTTCTCCCTGTATCTCTCCCGGCCCAGACCACCCCTGAAACCGGCAAGCCCTTCGTTGTCGAGTATTACTACAAGGCCAAATGGGGACATGCCGACGAGTTTTTCCAGCTCTTCAAAAAGAACCACTACCCACTGCTGAAGAAGCAAGTGGAAATGGGCCGCATGCTCAAGGTTTGGATGGACCAGCCGCGCTACCACACCACCGAAGACGGACGCTGGGATTATCGCGTGACCATCGTATTCAAGAACTCGACGGCCGCCAACGAGCCCTTCGACGAAGACGCGCTAAAGAAGCAACTTTGGCCCGACCAGGCTACCTACGCGAAAGAAGAGCAGCGGCGATTCGAAATCCTCGACGGACATTGGGATTTGCCGGTCAAGAACGTGGACCTGGAAGGGAAGTAAGTCGGAGTTATCCAGAGCGTCACGAATTCTGTCTGTAATCCGCCCAATTCCCAAAACGGCGTTTCGCTAACCCGGCTCCAGCACAAACCACTTAACCAAACGCCCCTTTTGCGATAAGATGCGGAAGCTCTTCGTCGTTTGAGGTAGACCCGTGAGTAAGGTCCCCAGTCCCACGTTCCAAAATCTCAAAGATCGAGGATAAGAACATGATAAGTGAGAAACACCTTCTATCCACACCCGCACGACAACTTCTAGTCGGCGCAACCCTGTTGTTTCTGTTGTTCACCATTTCTGGTCAGGCGCAAGCCGAGTCCGTATTGACTCGTCATGTCCGCGAAGGGGTAGCCGATGGCCAGGCGAAGCTTGTCGGCCAACTTCCGGCTGCACAGTCTTTGCATTTCGACATCGTTCTGCCGCTTCGCGATCGCGCCGGGTTGCAGAGTCTTCTGCGCCAGCAATACGACCCCACCAGCCCCTTATACCAGCAGTTCGTCACGCCCCAGGAGGTTACCGAACGGTTTGGCCCCAGCCAGCAAGATTGGGATGCCTTGGTTGCATTCGCCAAAGCGAGCAGCTTTGAAATTGTCGGCGGAAGCCTTGACAGCAGGGACCTGCAGCTCATCGGCACGGTCGCCAACATCGAGAAGGCCTTCCACCTGGTTCTGGGTGTCTATCAGGACCCCACCGAGGATCGTACCTTCTACTCGCCCGACCGCGAACCCACTGTGAATTTGCCGTTCCCCCTCTGGCACATTACTGGATTGGATAACAATTCCAAACCGCATCCGCTGTACGTGAAGAAGAGCGATTACGCCAAGGCCCATGGGATCGATCCCGACCAAATCGTGTCCAATGCGACGACGGGCTCCGGCCCTGGCGCGTCCTTTCTAGGCAGCGACATGCGCGCGGCCTATTACGAGGGAACTGCGCTCACCGGAACCGGCCAGACTCTCGGTCTGTTCGAATTCCTCGGCACCGATTTGGCTGACCTGACAACCTATTACAAAAACGTAGGACAAACCGAACCGTACACTCCCACTCTCATTTCCACGGGCGGCTACAGCACCAGCTGCACCGAGAGCGGCGGATGCGACGACACGGAACAAACCCTCGACATGACGCAGGCGATGGGCATGGCCCCAGGCACCACCATGCTCTACATGTACGTCTGCGGCAACGCCTCATCCATCAGCGATACGGACTGTATCAGCGCGATGGTTTCGACCACGGATGCTCCGTTGTCGAAGCAGATTAGCTGTTCCTGGGGCTGGACTCCGGCCGATCCCAGCACTCTCGACCCGTACTTTGAGCAGATGGCCACTCAGGGCCAGAACTTCTTTGCCGCTGCTGGCGACAGTCAGGCATGGTCGTCGTCGAATGAGGCATGGCCGGCCGACGATGCGAATATCGTTTCCGTCGGCGGCACCGACCTGACAACTTCCGGCGCGGCTGGCCCTTGGGCTTCGGAAACGGCATGGATCGACGGCGGCGGCGGCATCTCCCCCGATTCCATTCCCATCCCTTCATGGCAGAAACTCGCGGGCGTGATCAATTCATCCAACAAAGGGTCCACGACCCTACGGAACGGTCCCGACGTTTCGGCCAACGCGAATTTTACGTTCTACGTTTGCGCCGACCAAACCACCTGTACGGAGAACGAATATGGCGGTACCAGCTTTGCCGCGCCCATGTGGGCCGGCTATCTGGCTTTGGCCAATCAGCAAGCGGCAGCCAACGGCGACACGATCGGATTCATTAATCCGATCATTTACCCGGCTGCTCTCGGCTCCAGCTATGCCACGCTTTTCCACGACATCACCAGCGGTAGCTGCGGCACTTATTCCGCAGTCACCGGTTACGATCTGTGCACCGGCTGGGGCAGTCCGAACACGACCGGTCTCATCAACCTTCTCGCTCCCACCAGTGGTGGCGGAAGCTTCACCCTTTCCGCTTCGCCGAACAGCCTGACCATCACCCAAGGCAGCAACGGCACCAGCACCATCACCGTGACCGACGTCGGCGGTTTCACCGGCAGCGTAACTCTGGCCGCCTCCAATCTGCCCAGCGGCGTTACGGCTCAGTTCAGTCCGAACCCGACAACCTCAACCAGCACTTTAACCCTCACCGCGAGCGCCACCGCTACAACTGGAACGGCGACAGTGACGATCACCGGCACTTCCGGCAGCCTGCAGGCATCGACTACGCTTGCCCTGACGGTAAATGCCAGTGCGACGGCGAACTTCACCATCAGCGCCTCGCCCACTTCCGTGACCGTAACCCAGGGCAGCAACGGAACCAGCACCATCACCATCACCAGTCAGAACAGTTTCAGTTCTGCGACCACGCTGAGCGCGTCTAACTTGCCGAGCGGCGTGACTGCGGGATTCTCTCCCAACCCGGTAACTCCGCCGGCGAACGGCAGCGTGAACTCAACCCTCACGCTAACCGCCTCCGCGACAGCCACCACCGGAACCACAACCATAACCGTGACCGGAACCTCGGGCTCGCTCAGTCACAGCACGAACATCGCGTTAACCGTGAACGCGAGCGGCGGAGGAGCGCAAATCGCAACCTACAACTCCACCTACACGGCTCCGGCCTGCTTGAGTGCGGGTTCGTCGTGTGCCTCGGGATCGTCGGTGTCAACCAGTCTGCTGAACTCGGCAGGCAACCTCACCGGTCCGACCGAATCCAATGCACCCAACACGCTCAAAGCCAGCCACTGCGCTGACGGCACAGTCTCTGGCCCCTACCACAACGGTATGGAGTCCGACGATTTGGTCGTCGTCTCCAGCGCCAGCGGCAATATTACGCACGGCACCTCGGTGACCATCAAGGCATCGTGGTGGGCGTACAGCACAACGACCGACTATTTTGATCTTTTCTACACGGCGAGCGTGACCAGCCCGTCGTGGGTCTTGATCTCAGCCAACAACTTGGCCACGTCGACAACTTCAGAAAACACGACGACGGTCACATTTACTCCGCCCGCCGCAGGAACCTACGCGGTGCGCGCCCAGCTCCGCTATCATCCAGGGAGAAGAGTGACAAGTCCGTCCGCTTGCCAAGCCAACAGCGGCTACGACGATCACGACGATCTGGTTTTCGTCGTGCAGTAAACGCCCAGTAAACGCCGTCCAGTTAAGGAAGGATCGGTGCCGCTCCGATCCTTCCTCTACCCTCGAGCCGGTCCCGCATAGGGCCGGCTCGATGTTTTTAGGCCATAGCTCTCAGGCCGTTTGTGGGAGGCCTCCGACGTACAATTAGTGTTCTCTCGCTCGTCATCTGGAGACTGATTGAAATCCGCGCTCCTGATCATCGATGTTCAGGTAGGTCTGGTGCAGCTCATGCCGCCAGAACTGCAGGAAAGTGTTGTGTCCAAGATCGCGGCTATGCTGCGCCAGGCGCGCTCTTCTGGAACTCCCGTCTTCTTTATTCAGCACGACGGCGCCAAAGGCCATCCGCTCGAAGCCGAGACCGCAGATTGGGCCATCCATCCTGCAATTCTTCCGCGCGCCGGAGAGCCCGTCATCCGCAAAAAAGCATCGGACTCTTTCTACCAGACCAGACTCGCAGAAGAACTGCGGACGCGCGAAATCAGCCATCTCATCATTGCCGGCGCCATGACCGAATACTGTGTCGATACCACTTGCCGCCGTGCCATTACCTCAGGCTACGATGTGACGCTCGTAGCCGACGCGCATCTCACCCGCGATACTCCGGTGCTGACCGCCGCGCAAATCATCGCGCACCACAACCGCGTTCTCGACGGTTTTGACGCTGGAACTCACTCCATCACGGTGAAACCGGCGGCCGAAATCCCCCTCTGATGCCCACTAGCGTTTTTTTTGCAAACACCACCCAATGCGCTGTAGATGCCGTTAAAGTAACTTTGCAGGGGCTTCAGACGCGCGGGTTTGCCAAAACCTTACCCGGTGAGCGACCATAATTGGTTTGCACACATCCCACAGTTCCTATAAGGAAGCAGCCAAGATATGGCGAAGCTGAAAAAGGCTCCCCCAAGAGAAATAGATAAAGCAATGGTCGAGATAAAATCTTCAAGCAAGCCATCAAGCGAGGCCAGGCACGACGGCGCAATCGAGCCCGCCAAGGGCAAACTGGGCGTGATGATACCCGGCATGGGCGCGGTCGCGACCACATTTGTCGCAGGCGTCGAAGCGATTCGCAAGGGAATTGCGCACCCCATCGGCTCGCTCACGCAGATGGGAACCGTCCGTCTGGGAAAGCGCACCGACGGCCGGTCCCCCAAAATCAAGGAGTTTGTTCCTCTCGCCGGGCTCGACGATCTGGTCTTCACCGGCTGGGACATTTTCGAAGACAACATGTACGCCGCCGCCCGCAATGCCGGCGTGCTGGAGCGCGATCTGCTCGACAAAGTCAAAGGCCGTCTCACCTCCATCCAGCCGCTAAAAGCTGTGTTCGATCATAACTACGTCAAGAAGATCGACGGCCCGAACGTGAAGAAGGGCAAGAACAAGCTGGACCTGGCCGAGCAGTTGCGGCAGGACATCCGCGACTTTAAAAAGTCGAGCGGGGCAAGCCGCCTGATCACCATCTGGTGCGCCTCGACAGAGACTTTCATCGAGCAAAGCGCCGCGCACCAAAGCCTGAAGGCGTTAGAAAAAGGAATGAAAGAGAACGACGAAAACATCGCGCCCTCGATGATCTATGCCTACGCCTCGCTCATGGAGGGCGTGCCCTTCGCCAACGGCGCGCCCAACCTGACTGTGGACATACCGGCGATGATTGAACTGGCGCACGAGCGCGAAGTCCCCATCTGCGGCAAGGATTACAAAACAGGCCAAACCTTGATGAAGACGGTCCTGGCCCCCGCATTCAAAGCGCGCCTGCTCGGGTTGAGCGGATGGTATTCGACCAACATCCTGGGCAATCGCGACGGCGAAGTGTTAGACGATCCCGGGTCGTTCAAGACCAAGGAAGAATCGAAGCTCGGAGCCTTGGAGCACATTTTGCAGCCGGCGTTGTATCCCGAGCTCTACGGCAATATCTTCCACAAAGTGCGCATCAACTATTACCCGCCGCGCGGCGACAACAAAGAAGGCTGGGACAACATCGACATCTTCGGATGGTTAGGCTATCCCATGCAGATCAAGGTGGATTTCCTATGCCGCGACTCGATTCTGGCCGCCCCCATCGTGCTAGATCTGGTGCTCTTCTTAGATCTAGCCCAGCGCACGCCAGAACTGCGCCGCCTGGGAATCCAGGAGTGGCTAAGCTTCTACTTCAAGTCCCCAATGACCAAGCCCGGCCTGTATCCCGAGCACGATCTATTCATCCAGCTCATGAAGCTGAAGAACACGCTACGCCACTTGAAAGGCGAGGAGCTGATCACGCATTTGGGGCTGGAGTACTACGACTAGCGCTTAATCTTGTGGAGCGACGGGCGCCCTCGCCCGTCCTAAGCTTTTCGCCGGACTCGGCCAAGGATTTGAATAGCGAGATATCGAAATGCCAGGCTTGCCGAAGCCGCAACTACGAGGCATTCGATAAATGATAGCTTCGTGTAGTGTGTAAGCGATTCAAACAACGACGAATAAAGTACGATGACCGCAATCATGATTACGAATGCGGCGCGGTCAGTCGGGCCGTCCAACTCCCGCTGAGATAGGGAGCCGTAACTCCGCCACGCCCAAGCACTGAACACAAGTGAGCCGAAGACGAAGATGGTGAGCAGAGTTATCACCGAGGTCACCTCTCGAAGTCAGTATATAACTAGGCCAAGTCCAGGGCCATCTTCAGCGCGGCATTGAGCTCCACCATCTTGGTCCTGGGCAATGAACCGATGTATTGAGTGAGGTCAGGTTTTTGCAGACTGACCAGATTGTCACACATAATCCAGCTAGGATGTTTGAGTCCTTCGGTTGGACCTATCGCGACTTGGGTCGAGAGGCCCTCCCCGAAGCTGAAGACGGGAGCGCAGATTACCGTGGAGAAGCGCGAGTCGATGAGCACCTGGCGGCTCACAACCACGAATACCCGGTAAGACTTCGGGTCGCCGTGCGGCTTGTGCACCCGGTACAGGTCCCCGCGTTTCACCTTCGCTCCTCTTGCTCTCGTCGGGGCGCTCTCGTAGGGACAGTCAGTCCTCGGCTGCCTGATAGTCGAGCACGTCGGCCGCCTCGGAGTTCAGCCGATCAGCTGCCTCATTGATACGCTCCAAATCGCGCGCATTCGCCTGCGCCCGCATCTGCTCCCGCATATACCGCCGCAACACGCGCTCAATGAATGCGGAGCGAGACTGCGAGCCAGCCAGCCGGTCAATCCCGCTCAGAAGCTCGCGCGAGAGTGTGATAGAAGTCTTCTCTTTCATACTACTAATATACTACCACAGTGCTTACGCATCCATCTCGTACGCCTTCTTCAACCACTTCTTCACCTCGTCATCAATATCAGCCGACGACTTGATCTCGATCCGCCGCGTGATGCGGTCCTTCTTTTCATACCCGCCAGTATCGATCAATCGTTTCGGCGTCTTCACGTTCCCCAGCGCAAATCCCAGATCGATTCGCGTATTCGTCGACGGTTTAATCTGCGCAAACACATGCTTACGATACAACGGCACCATGGTCTTGCATGGACAAGCCTTCACATCCTTGCCCAGCGCAAACCCAAGCTTCAGCAGCTGCTCATACAGCGGACGCAACCCTGCCCGCGGACCCGAGTACTGCGCTTCCACCCATGCGGCCGCAGTCGCAAGGTAAGCTTCCGCCGAATCCTCCTCCGTGCCTTTGCCTTCCAGTCGCTCGGCGACCCACGCCGCTGAATTTGTCCCCAGCTTGTGTTCTCTCTTCAGCCACTCCCGCCGTTCTTTCTCCGTCGCTGGCCCCGACTGCTTAGTCAGCGCGATCCATTCCTCAAGCGACCGCCCAGTCTTCTCCGGCAGCTCTTGTATCCATTTCTGAACCATGGCCACGCCAGGATGAACCGAATAAAGCGCGACGGAACGGTTAGCAAGAGACATTTCGACCTCCAATGGCGCCGCCGATCGCGGCGAATTCGCACGCCATAATACACATTTCCAGCGTCAAGTCGCGATAGAATCTTTTCGATGGCTGCCAGCAAGAAACACGAAACTGGACACGACACCCGCTTCATGCAACTGCAGAAGAACTTCTGCTTCGTCTGCGGCAAAGACAATCCCGACAGCATGCGCCTGCGCTTCACCTACGACGAGGAGCGCGACTGCTTCGTCTGCCGCTTCCGCCTCCCCAAGCGTTACACCGGCCCGCCCGGACACGCCCACGGCGGCATCATCGCCACCATCCTCGACGAAGCCATGGGCAAGGTGAACAAGCTGCGCCACGTCGTAGCCGTGACGTCCGAGATGACCGTGAACTACCTGAAGCCCGTTCCACTGCGCCAGCCGTTGCGCGTCGAATCGCGCGAGGTCAAGGTAGAGGGCCGCAAGCACATCAACATGGCCGAGATCCTGAACGAAAAAGGAGAAGTCCTGGCGCGAAGTCAGGCCCTATTCATAGCCATCGATCCGCACAAGATGTTCGCAAAGTTCGTGGAGCGCTAATGCTCGTGTGGTGACGGGTCTTTGCCCCGTCCAAGTCGAGCGCAGCTCGGCACTCGCGTCGGGGGTACCGCGAAATGTGATCCGACTGTAAAATAACCGTAGGGCAACGGTTTTACTGATGGCTGACGGCTGAAAGCTGATGCCTGAAAGCTGATAGCTGCCCCCGGAAGAGGGTAATCCTATGTCGCAAAACAACGGACACAACACCACCAGCCTCCGCCTGAAAACCGGCCTCGCCGAAATGCTAAAAGGCGGCGTCATCATGGACGTAACCGACGCCAAGCAAGCCGAGATCGCCGCGCGCGCCGGAGCCGTAGCCGTCATGGCCCTGGAGCGAGTCCCCGCCCAAATCCGCGCCGAAGGCGGAGTAGCCCGCATGGCCTCGCCCAAAAAGATTCGCGAAATCATGGCGGTAGTCGACATCCCAGTCATGGCCAAGTGCCGCATAGGCCATTTCGCCGAAGCGCAAATCCTGCAGGAACTCGGCGTCGATTACATAGACGAGTCCGAGGTCCTAACCCCAGCCGACGAAGCCCATCACGTAGACAAGCACGCCTTCACCGTCCCCTTCGTCTGCGGAGCCCGCAACCTCGGCGAAGCTCTCCGTCGCATAGCCGAAGGCGCAGCCATGATTCGCACCAAGGGCGAAGCCGGCACCGGAGACGTAGTCCACGCCGTCCGCCACATTCGCCAGATCGTGCAGGAGATGAAAATTCTAACCGTCCTGGGCGAAGAAGAACTCTACGCCAAAGCCAAAGAGCACGGCGCCCCCTACGAGCTGATAAAAATGGTAGCCAAAGAAGGCAAGCTCCCCGTCCCGAATTTCTCAGCCGGAGGAATCGCCACTCCAGCCGACGCCAGCCTGGTCATGCAGCTAGGAGCCGAAGCCGTCTTCGTAGGCAGCGGCATCTTCATGAAAAACTCCACCGAATTCGCCGACCCCGCCGAAGCCGAGAAGCGAGCCAAAGCAATAGTGCAGGCAGCCACGCACTTCAAAGACCCAAAAGTATTACTAGAAGTCAGCGAAGATCTGGCGGGAGCGATGAAGGGCCTGGCCGTGTCCACGCTGGATGAAGCGCAGATGCTGCAGACTAGGGGTTGGTAGAGCTGATTCGGGTCGGGCTGGCAGGACTGATGCCGATTGAAAAGGACACGACGATTAAAGAGATTGAGCCGAAGAGGATCCGTTGTCCTCACTGCGGGTCTCAAGTACTGGAGGTACGATTTATTAATCACCTTAGAAGTTCGCATGGAGTGGTAGATGGCAAGTTTCTGCCGCTTCGTAGGACAAAAGACTTCTACTCTTCAGGCAGAGAACGGGGAACTGTTCAAGCAGGACGTCCGTTTTCGAATCGTCGGAAACATTAGCACGCTGAGTTCACATTTATGCTTCGAGATAAATACCAAGCGCCACCTCCTCCTCGCAAAGGCGACAAACTATTTCGCGGAGATGTGTGTGATTGGATGAACAATGCTTGTCTGCGACAAGGCGATGAGTATGCTTACAGGGAAGGCTACCGGCGTGGTGCTCAGATCCTTGTCAGAGCGGTTGGCACAACGGCACACGACCAGGATTTTCTAGTCTATCCGATCGTCTTCCTATACCGACACTACGTGGAGCTGGTCTTAAAAGAGATCATTAGGCGAGCACCATACCTAATTGAGCGCGAACTTACAGAAGCCGAGAAAAAACAACTCAACGATCACCGTCTCGACCTCTTGTGGGAGGATTTCAAGCCAATCTCCTCGGCGGTTTCAGAAGTCGCCGGATGGAACAAACTACCGACGGAGGATGTGGAAGGCATCGACGACTACATTCGGCAAATCTCCGAAGTAGATCCAAGATCGTACAGCCTAAGGTATGCCTACTCCAAGAAAGGAGACTCCTCATTACCTAAAAGCTTGACCCATATAAACCTTAGGCATTTCGGTGATCTGATGGAGCGGTTGAGCAACTACCTTTGGGGAATTGACGTGGGCATGGGCGCGATCGAAGACATGAAACACGACTACGAATCTGAAATGGCGTCCTATGCCGACGATTATTACGGAGACTATTATTAGCTGTTGTCCTGGCGGGTGGCCCGGTCAAAATCTAACCCCATCCCCACTCCCGAGGGTGGCTGTGATCTATCAAGACGTTGTACCCACCGGAGACGCGCGGCTGATGGGCGGAGCGTAACCGAGACTACCATGAGGGCGGTGGAAGTTGTAATGCTCGAGCCAGGGCGAGAGCTGCTGATCGC